>NPIE01006933.1_pt1 | contig 47113 bp, 39 predicted proteins | sample 8637661 | NCBI WGS metagenome assembly NPIE01 (sample SAMN07420842, study PRJNA396082) | bioreactor metagenome | isolation source: sample BA12 brine-fed electro-methanogenic bioreactor BA | place: Japan: Kochi | collected 2016-12-09 | reverse complement strand
AACTTTTTCAGCAAAAACTTTCAATTCAACCGCGCCTTTTGTTTCCCCTACCTTAACCACCAATTGCGAACCCTCACGCTTGTACTCGATCGGAATCGCTGGCGTATCTTCATCCTCAATCAGGAAACGACCATCTTCACCAGGAAGATAAATCTCCACAGTCAAAGGATCCAGCGTTTGTTGATCGACATAATCCATTTCTGGACCCATTGGGATGATCGCACCAGCTCTCACCCACAAAGGTAAGGTATCCAGGGGTGCACCTACTGTCAACCACTGAGGACCTGTAACAATTTCCTTGCTCCAATAATCGACCCAGTTCCCTGCTGGAAGGTAGACCTCAGCATGTCCATCACGGGTCAGCACGGGTTTAACCAGGAAGCTATCGCCAAACATATATTGCAGATCAACATGTCGGGTGGTTGGATCATCCTGATATTCCAGAATCATCGCTCTTGTCATCGGGATACCTGTGCATGTACTTAAAACCGCCTGGGAATATATATAAGGCAACAAACGATAGCGTAGTTTTAAATATTTTAAGGAGATTTCTTCTACTTCCGTACCAAATGTCCATGGTTCGCGTGCTTGTTTCCCATGTGCCCGCACATGCGAGGAGAACACTCCGACTTGCATCCAGCGCGCATAAACCACTTCATCTTTCGGAAAACTTTCTTTTTTATCGACATCATAAGAAGCGTTAAAGTCCACTTCGAAACTATCATCAAAATAATGCGGTGAAAAATCAAATCCACCTACATCATGGCTGCTGAATGGCACTCCGGACAATCCATAACTCAACATTGCGCGTACCTGACATGCAAGCTGATCCAACGTGGAATAGCTATCTCCACCCCACTGTACCGGGTAACGTTGTGATCCGGCATAAGCAGCGCGACCCCAAACCAACCCACGACCAAATTTCTGTTTGGTTAACTCAAAAGCAGTACGATTGTATATCAAAGGATAGAGATTATGCATTTCAATCCCACTGCGTCCATCATCATAAACCGCATCGACCGGTGCTTGTTCCCCGAAGTCGGTCTTGAACACAGCAGCGCCCATATCCAATAATTTTTCCAATTTGGATTGCCACCATTCGCATGCTTCCGGATGGGTGAAATCAACAGCAGCTAAACCCTCTCCATCACCCGAGAAGGCTTCCATCACATTACAAACCTTGCCATCCTTGTCTTTAAGAAAAACACCTAACGATTCGCCTTCTTTGTATAAATCACTGCTCTTGGGGACATAAGGATGAATCCACAAAGAGGTACGAATTCCTTGCTCATGCATCCATGCCATCATCTCCGCTGGTTTTGGAAAATTGACTTCATCCCATTCATAATGGCACCAGGGTCCATCCCCCATCCACCATGGATCGAGGTGTAAGACGTCACAAGGGAAACCACGCACTCGCATTTCACGAACAACGTTCTCCACTTCCAGCCTTGAGCGATACCCAGCTCGCGAAATCCAGAAGCCAAAGGACCATTTGGGTGGCATCGGCGCAAAACCGGTTAGTTCAGCATAGCGTTTGAGAATATGTTTATAGGATGGCCCATAAATCAAAAACATGTCCAGTTGAGAATCACGGACATGTATTGAATAACTGACAGATGATTCGCTCCCCAAACGAAAGACCATTGGGTGGGAGGAATGCATGAAAATTGCATAACCTGCGCTGCTGATGAGCAAGGGCACATTCTTGTAAGAGCGACAGCTACTCACATTGCCGCTATCCTCCGCCCACAGCGGGATTTCATAGTTCCATTTATCCAGCGAGGTGAATTTCTCGCCTAAGCCATAGAATGCTTCACTCGGATGGATGGCAACACTTTGACGTACATGATACTCTCCTGCTTCGGAAACCTCAAACCCGGAAGGAGGTACTTCAAAACCAGGTCCATACGCCCGATCTTCGGTGCTTTCTTTATAAAAGACAAATCCTTTATCAGGTTCCGGATCACTATAAGCGCTTACCTGCCAATCGCGTGGAAACTCCATCCGCATCTTTTCGGTGGTAAGGATGACACGGTTATCCAGCTCTATGACGTTGAAAGGGTACGCTGGAAAATCACAGCGTACCAACATATCAGAAGCGCACTCCATCACACCTCTTGGATTCATGCGCATTCGAAACACATCAGCATCGATGACATCAACATGGTATTTCAAGGACTCACCGTTTGCCAGCTCACAATCAAAAATCACACCGAATTCAGTTACCTCGTAATCCACCCACCGTCTTAAATAATGTTTCGGCGCGTACACATTCGTTACGTCCAGAGGTTCAGCAATTGTTTTCCAGTTGATATTCTTCTTCATTTAATGAGTGCCTTTATTCAATTCAGTTGGATTCACTTTCGTATTTGTTTGGTTAGAAAGAAAATAAGTTAAAGAAACTTGCAAAGCTTCAGCGATTCGTTGTAAGGAATTCAAGGAGGGGTTGGATTTACCGCATTCAATTTGACTGAGAAATGCAGCCGACAACTCTGTTTTGGCAGCCAAGGCACGTAAAGAGAGATTGAGTTCATTCCGACGATGTTTCAATTTTTGTCCAACCAAAGTCAACCATTCAACTTTCTGTGATCAATTTGGAATGCATAAATTTGATCAAATCAGCGCGACATTCTACTAAATTTATAAATGTTCAAAAAACATGCTGGATATTAATTGTCAACTGAATTTTGTAAAGTGATACTTTACAATTTCAAGTTTAACATAAAGCGCAATGAAATTCAACTATTTTTAAGAAATCAATAGAGCTTTAAATGATTTACTTTTTTCGTAAAGAATGCCAGTAATTGATATATCTTTTTCCACCGATATCTGTGTTCATCAAAAAATCCATAGCTCTTACTGTTTTAACTAAGCCTTCTGTATTTGGATTGACGATCGCAGAATTTAATCCCCATGGTATGGCTCCGATCAAATAAGCCAGGTCGATAACCGTCTGATCTGGCATTCCAAAACCTGCATTACCAATCCCCAGAATGGTGGAGACCTCTAAATCATTCTGAAATGCCATAAGTGTTTGAAGCGTGATTTCAAATGTTTCTGGTTCTGCGGAGGAAGCCAGACAAATTCCATCCATCACTATATCTTCCTTCCGAATCCCATATCCCTCACAGGCTTCAATAATTACATTTGCTTCGAATACTCGTCCCTCAACCGTTTTTGGTAAACCATAGGTATCGCCGATTGGCATGCCAACCATGGCAGCCCCATATTTTTTTGCGACCGGCAAGATCGATTCCAGTACTTCTTTTTCAGCAGACACCGAATTTATCAAGGCTTTGTCTGGTGAAACTGCTTCCAGTGCAGCTGATAGCGCGTCTACATTACGTGAATCCAGAGCTATCGGGCATCCAATCTCTTTCTTGATCATCCGAGCAATTCTGGGCAATAATTCGACTTCATCCAGGTCCTGATGAAAAATGAGGATATCAACCATATCCAGACCAGAGGCGTGTCCGGATTTCGCAATATCCAATAATCTATTCACATCTTTCTTCTGCAATTGTTCGAAAATCATAGGGTCCTGATCCATGATCCTGAGTTGATCATTGATTAAAACCGTTGGTAAGCCTTTTCCAATAAACAAATCACCATTGGACGATGTCAATTTTGTTGGCATTCTGTAATGACCTCCACAATAGATAGTTAAATTATATGAATATTCTTAATCTTTACATCTAATTTAAAACCAAGCAAGAGAATTTTAAATGCAGTTTGCCCGCAAAAGCGGGCAAACTGATCTACCGATAAACTTGTCTGAACGAACTTACTACTAATTAGGGAGGATTACTGTATCAATCACGTGGATGACACCATTGCTGGTCACGATATCGGTGATGATGACTTCGGCGTCGTTGATGAAGACTTTGCCATCTTCTACTGTGATGGTGACGTTCTGTCCTAAGACTGTTTCAGCTTCTGTCAGGGTCACTACATCTTCTGCCATCACTTTGCCAGCCACGACATGGTAGAGCAGGATGTCGGTCAGTTGTTGTTTGTTCTCAGGTAAGAGTAAGCTCTCCACTGTGCCAGCTGGTAATTTTGCAAAGGCATCATCGGTGGGTGCAAATACTGTGAAGGGACCTTCGCCTTTGAGGGTTTCGACCAATTCAGCAGCGCCTAAGGCGGCAGCTAAGGTGGTAAAGCGACCATCCGCTACGGCGGTGTCAACAATGTCCGCTAAGTCAGCGGGAGGCAGTATTACACTGTCGATGACGTGAATGACACCATTGCTGCCGATAATATCGGTGGCAACTACCTTGGCTTCATTGATCATGACATTGCCCATGTCAACGCTGATGTTGACGTTTTTGCCTAATAATGTTTCGGCTTCACTTAGATTGACTACATCGGCGGCTAATACGTTACCGGATACAACATGGTAGAGCAGGATGTCGGTTAATGCCTGTTTGTTCTCGGGTAAGAGCAGGCTCTCTACGGTACCTTCTGGTAAGGCGGCGAAGGCGTCATTGGTGGGGGCAAAGACGGTGAAGGGACCTTCACCACTCAGGGCATCCACTAATTCAGCGGCTTGTAGGGCGGCAACTAATGTTGAGAAGTCGGGGTTGCCAACGGCAATTTCTACGATAGATTGTGCTTCTTCTTCCACGACGGGTTCAGGTTCGACGGCTGGTGCTTCAGTTGGCATGACTGCCGGTTCTACAACGGCAACAGCTGGTGCACAGGCGGCGAGCGCAAGTGCGAAGACAATTAGTAAACTTGATAATTTGAACGCTTTCATTTCTATCTCCTTAAGTTGGCTATCTATTTGTTTATTTCGATATTCAAAGTATATGGTTTGTTCAATGTTTACACAATATGTATAATGATTTTGTATAATGTTTTGTTACAAATTGGGTGGTAATTATCCAATTCCCATCGTTAAATAGAAAAAATCCAATAAATGGTCAGTTATTTCCTTTTTTAGATAGCCTGGACTTCCGTTCAAGGAGGCAATTTTTAGGTGTCTGTCTAAATTTATGAACAACTTTTCCCTTTCCTCCGACTATAAAAAGACCTGAAACAAATTCTTGCTTCAGGTCTAGATTCCATATCAAACAAAATGGTCATCTCATTTTAATTTTTCACCACACGATTCGCGAATGACCAACTCGGTTGGGATCACGATGGATGCAGGTTGCTGGTTTTTAAATTGTTTCTGCAACATCAAAAATTGCATGGCGTAGGTTGCCATTTCTCGTTTGGGTACATCCACCGTCGTCAATCCTGGCCGAATCATTTCCGATAACCCTATATTATCAATCGAAACAATGGCCATTTCTTCCGGTACACGTACCCCAAGATCATGTAAGGCGGCCATGGCGCTGATCGCGCTTTCATCATTTGCGGCAAAGATAGCGCTTGGTCTGGGATTCATTTGGATTATTTTTTGGGTCAATTCATAAGCGGAGTGCAGCACATGCGAGGGATCGATGACAAACACCAGATTTTCATCATAAGGGATTTTGAAATCCAGCAAAGTTTGGCGGTATCCATCCAACCGATTATCGGCAATCGCCAAAAAGGCAATTCTTTTATGACCTAACTTTATGAGGTGCGATACGGCTTGTTTGGCCGCCTGAGCACGATCGAATACAACTGCTGGCCAGCCTTTGATCGATTCTTCCAAACAAACTACATTTTCAATGCGCTGTTCAATTTGATCCAAAATTTCAATATATTCCGGGTTTTGTGAAATCATACCAGGCAGGATCATAATCAAAGAGGATATCTCATCCGGGTGAATATTACGATTGAAAAACACCGGATCAAGCAAAGCATCGAAGAAGCTGAAAAAGCGTACGTCCAGTCCTATCTTGTGAGCCTCATCAAATAAACCTGCCAGGATAATGTTGTAGTAAGGGCGCTCCAACACATTGAAACTCCGACCCCCCGCAATGATGCCCAGGCATTTTTTGGCTTTGGTATCTCCCAGTTTCAACAGTTGGGCATATTTATTCGGTTGGTAATTCAGTTCCTTGATCGCATTTAATACACGTTCTTTTGTCTCAGCGGCAACTTCCCTGGGACCGTCATTTATTACATATGAAACAACACTGCGGGATACACCCGCTAAATTGGCTACGTCTTTTTGGGTGATGCTTGATTTATGCTTCATAGTTTCCTGTACACTTCAATGGTATAGCTCATTCGTAACCCGAAAATCACGGCTTAAGAATCAGTTCTTATTACATCCAGCAATATTTTTTGTTCGCCCAACCCAGGTGTACGAGCTGTGATCGTAACGGTTCCGGGGACTTTCCCAGCCTTTACATATACTGCTCCTTGCCCGCCCATCATCGGGAATGGGTTCTCACCAATCAGCTGGCCTTCTCCATCCAAATCAAATTGGATAATATTACGCGCATAGGGCAATGGATTATTAAATTCATCGGTAATGAAAAATGAGATCTGCGCCATATCGCTGCCCTCTGCCTGCAATTCTGGAGTACTGGTCTTCAACACTAGTTTTTTAGGTAACTTATTGCTCGCAATCTTCTGTTCGACGACTGCTTCTCCATTTAAATATCCAACCAGGTGCAAATCATAAAAACGTCTCTGCCCCCAGGCACTGAATTCGTTCAAACCAAAAATAACGAATGGTGGATGGTTTAAATGTGGGTAATTTTCGTGATCGGGTTTGAACTTGCCCACATTAATATCACCAATGATTACTTCCACTTCGTCACAATTACTAAATACGGTCAATGGGTTATTCCCACCACCAGAACGATCCCCCATCGTCCAATGGGTGGCTGCCTGCAGCACCACTTTTTTCTCCGGTGCTATCTGACTCTGGTAAAAATACCCGGCCCACTTGGGCAAGCGGAAAATATCCATGACACCGTGATAGCAAATCCGGTCACCGGAGCCAAACTCAATATGCGTTGCATAATCGAAAGCGCACCATCCAATCGCACCTGAAATTTCTTTATGTCCTCTTTGCAAATTTTGGATTTTTGCATGCAAGAGCGCATGCTCAATCAGGCGATCTTCCACATCCCAGATCTTGGTTGGAAACATATGCCCGGCATATTCAGTGATCAGATAGGGTGTATGCGGTGGATTAACGACGGTATTGGAAAAATCATTGTAGGTGAAAACATCCTCCAAGAAATTGCTGCTCAAAAAACAGCGCACCCCACCGGTTTGCCGTACCGGATCCAGTTGGTGTGCTAAGGCGTTCGTGTGCGAGTAAAAATCATCATCATCCGGTGATTCGTTCACCCGTACCCCCCACAGGATGATGGAGGGATGGTTGTAATCCCGTTCCACCATTGCCTGCAACTCATCTATCACTAATTGTTTCCAGTCGTCATTACCAATGTGCTGCCAACCCGCAATCTCTTCGAATACCAGCAATCCGATTTCATCACAGCGGTTCAAAAAATGAGGTGACTGTGGATAGTGCGATGTTCGCACGACATTACAACCCAGTTCGTTTTTGAGAATCTCAGCATCCTGGCGTTGTAAACGCGCCGGTGCAGCAGCACCGATGTAGGGATAAGTTTGATGACGATTTAAACCAACCAACTTCAGCCATTCACCATTCAGGTAAAAACCCCCATCTTTACGAAACTCAGCTTCGCGGAAACCAAAGCGGGTGCTGATCTGATCGACCATGTGACCTGCGACCAATAAATCTGTTTTCAGGGTGTATAAAGATGGATTCTCAATATCCCACAGGTTGATTGATTGGAGGGAATCGATCGTAACTGTTTGTCGAGTAGCTTCAACCGGTACTGTCTGTTCTGCTACCAGGTTACCCTGGTCATCAAACAAGTTTGATTTTAATTGCATTCCACTTTTAATATCATGCAAATCAATCTTGCATTCCAGACTTGGCTCAGTTAACACCTGCCTGGGTTGCACAAATACATGTTTGATGTGCTGAGCCGGTAGAACTTTAAGCCACACATCCCGGTAAATCCCACCAAAGGTGAGGTAATCAACCAGATGTCCAAAAGGCGGAATGTCTTTACGTTCATTGGAATCGACATACACATCCAATGTATTGCGTCCATCCATCAGGAAATCCGTCAGATCAAATTGAAAATTTATAAAACCGCCCTTATGTTCACCCAATCGTCTGCCATTGAAATAGACATCACAGGCAAGCATCACCCCATCGAACTGCAGGATGATATGTGAACCATCAGTCGGTTTTTGAAATTCAAAATTTTTACGATAGGTGGATATGAATTGATAAGCCTGGTTGTCAATATTATGATGATTAAATAGTTTATTCGAGTGTGGTAAATCTACTGATTGAAATTGCTCATCAGCAGTGTTTAGTGGAACTTTTTCATCAATAAAAAGCCAATCCTTGTTAAATAAAATTTCTTTTCTCATATTCTCACTTTATTAGGTTTTGGGGGATTTGCGGTAATAAATACTTGACATGGGTCTTAAAAAAAGTATAATCATTTGTACACGTTATGTCAACACGAGTTGAATCATCAATTTTCTTTTACATATATTTTTCTTTCTTAATTAAATATATAATAATGTTTAATACACGTCGTTATTTGGCGGCGTGATAATTTTTTCGATGTCTGGAGGATGGATATGAAGAAAAAGTTTTTAGGCTTAATGGGGTTGATTTTGATACTGTCGCTTGTTTTAGGCGCCTGTACACCAGCTCCTACGGAAGAACCGGCAGCTCCGGTTGAAGAACCCATGGAAGAACCTATGGAAGAACCCACTGAAGAACCCATGGAAGAACCAGTAGAAGAACCTGCAGTGGAACCAACTGCGACCTTAAGAATTTGGGCAGACGATACTCGTACCCCAATTCTCATGGATATGGCAGATGAGTTCTTAGCTGAATATGGTGTGGAACTGGTTGTCGAAGACCTGGGTGTTGTACAAGACATCCGTTCACAGGTCATTATCGCGATCCCCGCTGGCGAAGGTCCTGACATCTTCATTGGTGTTCACGACTGGCTTGGCGCACTGGTAGATAGTGGTCTGGTTGCTCCGTTAGAATTAGGCGATAAAGCCGATGAATTTGTTCCTTCGTCTTTGGAAGCTTTCACCTATACGGATGGCAACCTCTACGGTGTCCCCTATGCAACCGAGAATCTCGGCTTCTTCTATAACACAGAATTGGTAGAAACACCACCAACCACCTGGGACGAAGCACTGGAAATCGGTCGCGCATTACAGGATGAAGGCTTAGCCCAATATGCTATCGCGATTGGTGGCGATCCTGGCTACAACGCATTACCCATGCAAACCGCCTTTGGTGGTTATGTTTTCGGTACCGATGACAATGGTGCCTGGAATGCCAATGATGTAGGTCTAGACGGCGAAGGCATGGTCACTGCTGTTGAGTGGATGACCGCAGCGGTGGACGAAGGTTTAATGCCTGACACCACTGATTACGAAACTGCTCACTCTCTCTTCGAAACTGGCCAAATCCCCTTCTTGATGGCTGGCCCGTGGGCATTAGATCGCATCCGCGCTTCAGGTGTCCCCTATGCTGTTACTTCATTCCCGGATGATGGTGCACCATTCTTAGGTGTGCAGGGCTTCATGGTGAATGCATTCAGCGAGAATATCCTGTTAGCACAGGCTTTCTTAACCGAATTCGTTGCCACCGAAGAGACCATGCAGCAATTGTATGAAACCGGTTTACGCCCATCTGCATACACTTCAGTTCTCGAAACAACCGCTGATCCTGATTTGAAAGCGATGGGTTTGGCTGGTGCCAATGCCATCCCAATGCCAAATATTCCTGAAATGGGTTCTGTTTGGAGCGCCTGGAACAACGGTATTACCCTGGCAATCACCGGTCAATTAACACCGGAAGAATCGATGACGGATGCCGCTGAACAGGTACGTGCCCTCATTCAGGGTGCACTGGCGGGTATGGTCAACCTCCCCGGAAGTTATCAGGACAAAGCCGGTTGTGGTGCTGCCTGGGATCCTGCCTGTGAAGCAACCGCAATGGTCGAAGGTGATGATGGTATGTTCACCCTGACAACTGATATTCCTGCTGGTGATTATGAATTCAAGGTTGCCTTAAATGGTGACTGGGGTGTCAATTATGGTTCCGATGGTGAACAAGATGGTCCAAACTATACCCTCAGCCTGGCTGAAGATAGCACCGTGACCTTCACCTATGATCCAGAAACACACTTAGTAGAAATCGCAACAGAATAATCGTTCGTCTCATGATGGCCGGGTGAATCTCATCCGGCCTTCTTTTCGTATCTAATAAAATTTCATATATTAGAAGTGACAAGGTGGTGATATGGCTGCAACCCAACCTCTTACCCCCCAAACGACAGGTGAACCTGGTTTAAAAGCTCTTTTACCCAAACTGGTTCGTTTTTCATTAATCGTCGCAGTCGATGCGGCTGTTATTTGGTTTCTTTCTAGATTATTTATCCTTGGTTATTATCCCTTCGCTGCTGCAGTATTAATAATCACACTTTTTGCCAATTATGTTATTCTTCGCCAGCAAGCCTATCCAATACGCTGGATGTTGATTGGATTGGTGTTGATGTCATTATTCACCATCTATCCCATTCTTTTTACTGTTTNNTGGGTTTCAACGACAAACTACGGTGATGGGCATCTCATAACCAAAGAACAAGCAATCCTTCAGATAGAAAAGCAGACGTATTTGCCAGAAGAAGGAAAAGCTTATGGTTGGACTGCATTTAAGTCACCGGATGGTGAATACATGCTTTGGTTAATTGATTCCGATGGCAGTGGATTCCTCGCCAAACCTGGTGAAATAATCGCCCAACCACAAGTAGGCCAGGAAGGTATTGTGGAATTTGATGACAAAGGTATTCCTACTTCCATCGAAGGTTATCAGCGATTAAATACATTGATGGCTGCGACGGATAAGAATTTAACCAATATACTTTTTGGCGCAGCAGAAAAAACCATTCAGGTTCGTTCTCCTCAAGAAGCAGCGGAGATCCTGCCCTTGTATCTTTACGACCCTGATCAGGACGCGATGATCAACCAGGAAACCGGAGCGGTATTCAAGAACATTCGCGGGGTTTTCTCTGGACCAAACGGGGAACTACTTCGTCCGGGATTTATTGAAACTGTTGCTGCGGGAAATTTCAAGGAATTCTTTACCAGTCCAGCCCTACGAGGACCATTAATTCGCATCGTCCTATGGAACTTCAGCTTTGCAATCCTCAGCCTGGTTCTGAATTTTGGGTTAGGTTTATTAATTGCTATTATGTTCAATGAACCCAATTTCCCATTCAAAAAAATAATCCGGTCCTTTTTAATCCTGCCATACACCGTACCGGCTTTGCTGACGATCTTAATCTGGCGCGGAATGTTGAATCCGGAATTAGGTGTCATTGATCGTTTGCTCGAGAATCTATTTGGTTGGGCACCTCCCTGGTTTACCGATCAATGGTGGGCAAAAGTAGCAATTCTACTGATCAACCTCTGGTTGAGCTATCCTTACTTTATGTTGATCGCCAGTGGTGCTTTACAATCCATTTCGGAAGATTATTATGCCGCAGCGCAGGTGGATGGTGCCAGCCCCTGGCAACAATTCTGGCTAATCACGATGCCATTACTACTGGTAGCGGTTGGTCCACTATTGATTGCTTCCTTCGTTTTCAATTTCAATAACTTTAATCTGATCTATATTTTCAATGCCGGAGGTCCGCCGATGTCGGGAACGCCTACCCCAGCGGGTCATACGGACATCCTGATCAGTTATGTGTACAACCTGGCGTTCTCCGGGAGTACCGGTATCAACTATGGGTTTGCTGCTGCAATTACCATTATCATTTTCCTGATTGTCGGGGTTATTACACTTCTACAGTTCAGATATACAAATATGTGGGAGGAGGTTAGTGAAAATGTCTAACAAAAACTCAAAAAAGGAATTTCGCAGCTCAATAAAAGCACGACGCCGGTTCAGTGTCGGAATTCGCTTAGTTGTGGCGGTGATTCTGATCATTTTTTCAGCCTTCCCAATCCTTTGGGTCATCTCTGCTTCCTTTAATCCGACAGGGTCATTAGCAACACAGACATTAATTCCACAAAAATTTGGTTTAGATAACTACCGTGCGTTGGTTACCTCAGGTGCTTTCCCCTTTTGGACCTGGTTTGGCAATTCATTAAAGATCTCCATTACCACATCCCTGCTTTCTCTGGCAATTACTACGGTCGCTGCTTATGCTTTTTCCAGATTTCGCTTTAAGGGCAGACAATTCATGCTCAAAGCCATTTTGTTAATTCAGGTATTTCCGGGTCTCTTAGCATTGGTGGCAACCTTCCTGATGATCTCACAAATTGGTGATGTGATCCCCAGTTTAGGTTTGAATACCCACGCCAGTTTGATTCTGGTCTACCTGGGCGGTGCGATGGGCATTAATATCTGGCTGATGAAAGGATTTTTGGATACCATACCCAGAGATATCGATGAATCTGCCATGGTGGAAGGCGCATCCAATTGGTATATCTTTACGCGTTTAATCCTGCCACTCTTACGCCCGATCCTGGTGGTAATCGCCATCCTGAATTACATCAGCACCTATGGTGAATTTGTTCTGGCACGCGTTCTCCTCAAAAGTAACGAAATGTACACCTTGATGGTGGGTTTGCAGATTTTTGCTGGTGCACAATTCAATCAACGCTGGGGCATATTCGCTGCCGGTGCTTTGATTGGTGCGCTACCCATTATGATCATTTACTACGCTTTGCAAGATCAAATCGTCGGTGGTCTGACGGTAGGAGCGGTCAAAGGATAATTAATCAAAGTTTATGATGAAAATAATTGGTTACAAACGAAAACCGGAATTTAAATCCGGTTTTCGTTCTCTACTGGGATTACTCTTTATATCTGCAATCGTATTCATGAGCAGCTGCCAACCAGCGGCGGTGGAACCAACCTTGCCACCACAAGATACCCCCACGCTGGTGGATGAGAATAAAGAGGTTGCTGAACCAACACCAGAGCAAGTGGATCCGACCCCTGCGTATCCAACCATACCCGAACTACCATTTTACTTAGGTGTGGATCTGTCCTACGTCAATGAAATGGACGATTGCGGAGCAATCTATCTCGAAAATGGTAAGCCCAAAGACGTATACCCATTATTCGCATCGCGTGGTGCTAAACTGGTACGTGTCCGGCTTTGGCATAACCCCGATTGGACAGAATATAGTGATCTCGAAGACATCAAGCGCACGCTGACCCGCTCAAAAGAAGCTGGCATGGCTACTATTCTGGATTTTCATTACTCAGACAACTGGGCTGACCCCGGCAAGCAGGCCATCCCAGCAGCCTGGAAAGAACTCAGTGAAGAGGAACTGATACAAGCTGTATATGATTACACCTATCAGACCCTGAATGATTTGTCTTTACTGGGGCTGATGCCGGAGTTCGTTCAGGTGGGTAACGAGACTAATTCGGGACTATTGAAGGATGTGATGAAAATGGATTGGACACGGGACGCAAAATTGTTCAATTCAGGGATCAAAGCAATACGCGATGTTGCTGCAGATACCAACACCCATCCGCAAATCATCCTGCATGTAGCCCAACCAGAGAATGCCGGTTGGTGGTTTAAAGAAGCTACCACCAATGGAATCCTTGATTTTGACATAATTGGCCTATCCTACTACCCCCAGTGGAGTTCATTCTCGATCAGTGATCTGGGTGCTCACGTCAGTTACCTGCGCAATCTATATAGTAAAGAAGTGATGATTGTGGAAACCGCTTACCCCTGGACGACAGAAGCAGTCGATGAAACCGCTAGCAATATTCTCTATCAGGGGGTGCGCGAATATCCCATCAGCATCGCAGGTCAACGCCAATTTATGATTGATCTCACGCAAGCCCTCATCTCCAATGGAGCTAAAGGTGTGGTATATTGGGAACCTGCCTGGGTTTCAACGCAATGTTCCACCCGCTGGGGGCAAGGCTCGCATTGGGAAAACGCCACATTCTTTGACTTCAACAACAACAACGAACTTCATCAGGGAGTCGATTTCCTGGGTTATCCATACAACTACCCACCAGTGGTGGTCGACGGTGTAATAGATGAGAATTACGCAACCCCGATTATTGAGGATAAGATCAACGACAATTTCGAATCGGTTCCACATCTGGATCTCGTTAGCTTACACGCTGCGGAAAGCGATGAATATCTCTCATTGGCAATCACCATCCAGGGTGATATTTTCGTAGACCCCTGGGGCAGTTATATGGCTTACGTGGATACCACCAAAGATGAAAATGGTGCTGATGTCGATGTTGGACGACGACCCATCACCGCCAATGAACCCTTCAAACCCGAATACCGCTTGGATATCCAGGCTTTAGACCTTAAAGGGACGGTTAGTGGCACCTTTGTGCTGAATGTTTGGGATGGACTGGAATGGACAACCAGGACAATTACTTTCGGCATCGCTATCAAAAATGGAGAGCCATCGGTGATTGAAATACAGATTCCCAAATCTGAACTGGGTGACCCCGATTTTGTCAATCTGGCCGTCATCAGCACCGGCAGAGGTCGCATTCATACCGCCAGCGATATCCTGGGCACACCGATCTCCCCCCAGGATTGGTCAGAACCAATCGTACTGGATCAATTTATCAGATTTGATTTAACGAAATAGCTAAGATAATCTGCTAAAACTGAATACTTTCTCCAGCCAGGAAAGGCTTAACTCTTTCTCATAATTTTTCTTGCATCAATTTTATGGCATGCATACCGGTTTTCTGTGGATTACCTCAATTCGTCCATTTTTTTCAATCAATTGATGATCATCATTCTTTTATTAAAACAGCACCAGCAACTTTCGGATCAAAACCATCTGGCCATATCGTGTTCTGATCATACTTTGCGTTACCAAAATACGCGTCTTCCAGGTGAGCACCCTTCAAGTTCGTTCCCCGCAAATCAGCTTCATCAAAATTACAACCCTTCAAAAAAGAGTCTTCCATATTTGCGTTTTTCAAATTAGCGTTTGCAAAACACGCGCGTTTCATATTTGCATCTTTTAGGTTTGCACCTTCCAGGTTAATACCCATAATGTTTGACCGTCTGAAACTTGATCTTTCCAGGTTTGCTTTGGCTAAATTGACAAAAGAAAAATCTGTCCCGTAAAAATCAGCTTCCGCTAGTTCAGCCTTTTCTCCGCCTTCTTCTCCTGCCAAATATTTTTTGTGTTTTTCAAAAATGATAACTACATCTTCATACAAATATTTTTTCATTGCGTCCTCCTAAACAGCCTTAAAACGTTGTTTTGAAAATGGTTATGAACGTTCTTTTTTCACTGTTAAATGGATTAGTTTTGCAATCTCTAAGAAACCATTAATGTAAAAGTTCTGTATGGTCAATTAATTTACCATCCATAAATGCTTTCACAGCCTCATCAATGTCCCGTAAATCGGTCACAACCGGTTTGATATTAAACTCTTGCATACTCCGATAGGCACCCATCCCCATACCTCCACAGATTAATGCCTTACAATCAGAAATTGCTTCCGCCATATTGGCATGTTTTTTATGAGAATCTGAATCCATCCCATGCCCAGCTCCTCCCGCATGATCATGATCTTCATGTTGCGAGACAAAATGACGGTGACCTATCTTTTCTCGTAATTCCCGTTGTGTGACTTCGCCTTCTTCGATAGTCACCACCAAATAATAGGGTGCGCGGCCGAAATGTTGACTGATGGTTTTTCCATCATTTGTGATTACTGCGATTTTCATAGATAACTCCTTTTGTAAATAGTCAAGAGAGAAATGCCGTCCCCCGGGCTCTTCTCTTTCATCGGTTGGATAAAGTATCAATAATACCTGAGCAACCTGGTCGCCCTTATTTTCCCAACAATGTGGGATGTGTGCTTGAAATAAAATACTGTCACCTTGGTTTAAATCAAATTCCTCCTGGTTGATACGATATTTTAAGCTACCTTCCAGGCAAAAAACAAATTCATGACCGGTGTGAACTATCATCCGATCGCCACTACCCATTCCCGTTTGCAGTGTCACTACAAACGGTTGCACGACCTTGCCTGCCAGATCTTTACCTAAATTTTGCATCTGAGTACTGCCAAAAGCTGCCAATGGTCTTTGATCCGCTGGCGTGAAAACAACACGTTTTTCAATTTGCCCGGTTTCAAAAAATGTCGTAATCGGAACTTCCATCGCCTGTGCCAGTTGCTGTAACGTCCCAACCGATGGCGATGACTTCCCATTCTCTACCAGACTTAACGTGTTGACATTCAACCCACTCAATTCTGCAAGGGCACGTAAAGAGAGCCCGCGTTTAGTACGCAATTCACGCAGGTTACGCCCTACCAGCATTTCAGCTGGCGTTTGTTCTGCTGGATCTTCATCACCTTCTAAAGCAAAATTCATTGTCACCTTTACTAAACAAATTAACATTTTATACCAAAATTATAGTACATAATTGAATAATTACAATAGTTTTGTCACATTCTAATGATAATTTTCCTAAGTAGTGGTTTTGGGCGACGCGGCTGGTTCGGACGAGGTTGGTTTGGTAGAGAACGTTTTCCCTCCTATTCACCCCAAGATGAAATTGCCGACCTGGAACAAGAAAAAACTTTCTTGGAAAAACGACTGGAAGAATTGAAGCGGCTGCGCAACAGAAAAGAAGAACAAAATTAGATACAAATTATGAAATTAAATAATGGGGTATTAAATCAAACAGAAAATTGGCTGATTTAATACCCCCTTCAAATTCAGAGTTGGGGGAACTTGCTGTCAAGTATTACTTGACTTTGTTGACAATCTATACTAATCTAATATATGATCTTAATGTGGGAAATTTCAAATTATTCTCTAATCAGAAAACAAATTCATCCCAATCCGAGGTAAAAAAATGGCTCCAGATTACAACCCCGGCAAACAGCTGAAAAAATTGCGTAAAGAACGTGGTTTAAGTTTACGCGAGGTTGCTCGTCGTACGGAATTAACCGCCTCTTTCCTCAGCCAGGTAGAACATGGCACATCAAACGTTTCCATTGATTCGCTTCGTAAAATTTCCGAAGCATTGGATGTGCCCATGATGCACTTTTTAGAAGAACCACCCGTTGATATCGAAGATATTAACGAACACATTGAACCGGTTCCCTGTGAAGATGAGGATCGCACCAAAGCATATTCACCGGTTATCCGCGCAGGATGCCGCCCACGCCTGATTCTGCCCCCTTCAGGTTTGGAATACCAGCTGCTAGTTCCAAATTTGAGCACCAAATTGGAAGCGGTGATCGGACGGGCAGCACCTGGAACCGGGAACATTGCTCGCAAATTGCGCAGTGAAACCGAAGAATTTATTTACGTTTTATCCGGAGAAGTTTTAATAGGGTTGGACGAAGAGGAATATATCCTGCGTCCGGGAGATTCCATCACTTTCCATGGAAACCAGTTGACAAAAATCTCCTGTGCTTCTGTAGATCGGGATGCCTCCTGGATTTCAGTCATCACACCACCAATATTCTAATGGTAGTACTTCGTTAAACACAATCTCTACCTCATTATTTATTTAATATACCTGACATGTGTTTCCGATCGAAATTGCAGTTATTTAATTCAGTTAAGCTTAACAAAAGAAATTATTACTTGACAATTACCCTTGTTATCTTGTATCTTTAAAGTGATAGTTTACATTTCCAATCAGCAAAGGAAATCATGTCTCAATCAATTTTCTCCCGACCGGAATTATCACCAGCATTTATTAAAGACCATAACCAGGAAGCAAGCGAGGTTTGGAAATCTTTTCACGCCGGTAAACCGATCCGTCCACCGGTAAAACTAGGTACCACTACCCAATATTTCATTTTTAATCGCAACTTAAACCCAAACACCCAAATCACTTTTCAGGAATTTATGACCAACCCTAAGGTGATGTTCGAGTTTAGTCTCAAATCTATGGTTTGGCGTGCTTTTCATATTGCACCCTATTGTGACGATCCCATTGAACTTCCCGATGAATTCGTATTAAGGGTGGATTTACAAAATTTTGATGAGGCTATCTACTTTGGAGCTCCAGCCAAGTTTATTGCAGAGCAGGTGCCTGATTCACTACCCATTCTGACCGGGGACAATAAATTTGACCTGTTTGGTAAAACCTTTCCCGATCCACTTCGAACCGGGTGGTATGCAACGGCGATGAGAATTTACGAGGTATGGCAGGAGCACTTAGCCAGGAATCCAACTTATATGGATCGACCGGTAAAAATTGAACCGTTTGGTTATTGGACATCCGGGCTTTTTACGCTGGCAATTGCCTTACGCGGGATGGAACTTCTAACCGATATCTATGAAGACCCTCAATACGTGCACGATTTATTGTCCTATCTTACAGAAGCAACCATTCAGCGCGTTAAAGCATTCCATGAATTTTTTAACCTGCCCTACCCCGGCAAAGATCTATTCTTAGCAGATGACGCTATTCAATTAATTTCCACTCGAATGGTTGAAGATTTTTTACTTCCACACTACCTTCATTACAAAAATTCAATTGTCGATAGTGAGCACATCCGAATGCATCTTTGCGGAGATGCCAGTCGTCACTTCAAACTGTTGAAAGAGGGTTTAGGTGTGAATGATTTTGAGACAGGATTTCCAATTGACTTTGCTAAGGTGCGCAATGAATTAGGACCTGATGTAACCATTCAAGGTGGGCCAAACGTGATGATCTTAAAGGAAGCAACCCCTAAAGAAGTTACTCTCGAAACAAAACGAATCTTGTCCTCCGGTGTTCTAAAAGGTGGTAAATTCATCCTTCGAGAAGGTAACAACCTGGCACCTCATACCCCTTACGCCAACCTGGATGCAATGTATCAGGTTGCACGACAATTTACCTACTAGAGAACCCTCATCTTTTAAATTTCCAAGGAGAAAATATGACCGAAAAATATTCAGCTTTGTTTATCACTCACCGTGGTGAACGCCATCAACAAGATGCGTTAGGAGCCGCCCCTGAATACTTAGAAGTAAGCATGTTGCGATCCCCTTCCAAAGAAGAGATTATCGCAGCCTTACCTGGAAAAGATTTTTTGATCACAGAACGTACCGGAGAAATCGATGCGGATATCATTGCAGCTGGATCCAATCTGCGCCTGATCCAACGGCTGGGTTCTCAAACCTATGATATTGACCTGAAAGCCGCCAAAAAAGCAGGGATTCCGGTTTGTTATTTACCGGTACGTAGTTGCATTATGGTGGCGGAGCATATGGTCTTGCAAATACTCGCACTGGCAAAACGCTTGCGAGAGGTCATGGATTTAACCGAAAGTGCGGATGACTTTGGCAAGCCACCAAAACAATGTGATGAAGATTACTTCGCCTACAACTGGACGGGTCGTGAAAACTTGCTGGGATTATGGGAGTCAACCGTTGGCATTCTCGGATTTGGCGAAATTGGAACCGAGCTAACCCGGCGGTTGCAGGGTTATGGCTGCAATATCCTTTACAACAAACGCAATCGCTTACCGGAAGAAGCAGAAGCAGAATTGAATATTGAATTCGCCACCCAGGATGAATTACTTGAGAAAAGCGATTTTTTGTGCATGCTCCTTCCTTACTTCCCGGAAACAGCGCTCTCACTTGACGCAGATTTCTTCGCCAGGATGAAACCAGGCGCTTGCTTTGTCAGCTGCGGGGGTAGCGGGGTCGTAGATGATCAGGCATTAGCAGATGCTGTCGCCAGCGGGCATTTGTACGGCGCTGCCGTTGACACCTTTGTGTACGAACCTATCTCAAAAGATAGTCCCCTGCTACCACTCGCCCGCAACCCGCAAACCAATCTCGTCCTTACCCCCCACACGGCAGCTGGTAGTGCGTCCGCATCCAGCAAATCACGTACCGGGGACTACATCAATATTCACCGCATCTTAACCGGTGATAAACTGGTGGGTAGATTGGTCTAAAAAAGATTTTTTCATATCAGACTTCCTCCGAAATCTGATTTTCCCCTAAAAACTCTGGTGGTTGAACCACCAGAGTTTTGTCTATTAATAATCAAACAATGAAGGTTCACGAACCTTAAAAGAATCACTTTATGAGGAATTTTTAAGATTACTCGTGTAAATCCTATTGACTTTCGTTTCAAAATTTGTTAGGATGTACGTACATCTCAAATTAACCTTTCCCTTAAAACTATGAAAATAATCAATCGAAGATCACCCCTCCCCCTGTATATCCAACTGAAAGAGATCTTGTTGCAGGAATTGGATGATGGGTTGTATCCACCTGGTTCGACTATTCCACCAGAAATGATGTTGGTGGATCAATATGGCCTTAGTCGCGCAACAGTTCGTCAGGCGATTAAAGATCTTGAGCACGAAGGTTACATCAGTCGCATCCAGGGTAAAGGCACTATTGTGATTCGTGAAAAAAGCTCACTCAAAAGAGGACTTTCTCAATTAACCAGCTTTACAGAGGACATGAAAGCCCATGGGTATGAAACCACAACGAAAATACTCACTTACGAAGTCACCGCAGCGCCTTACCACATCGCCGAGTTGTTGCAGGTACCTGAGCATAAACCGATTATTCACATTAATCGACTCAGAATTGTCAATAAAATTCCGGTTGCTATCAACACTTCATATGTAAATTTACCGGATGGCATATCGATGTCACGAGAGGATTTGGAAAGAACTGTTTCACTCTACACACTGTTCGAAATGAAACGAATACAGCTGATTGAGTCCGATAAAACCATTGAAGCCATCTCGGCAACCGAAGAACAAGCCAAATTGCTAGGTGTTCCTAAAGGAAACCCGTTATTAAAGGTAGAAGGTGTAGTATTCACGCTCAACCATCAACCCCTCGAACATCATGTTGTTATAAGTCGCAGTGATATGTACAAGTATTCACTGCATTTATTGCGTTAATTAAATAAACATCAGAAATCTTCATACCGTAATGATAGAAAAAGAAAGGAGAAAGTCAATTTAAAGATAACCAAATTAGTTTAGCCAATCCGTTTCTACTCATAAACCAATTTAAGGAGAAAAAGATGCAAAAAAAATCTATTAAAGTAGTGTTATATATGTTGCTGGCGTTTGCCCTACTAATAGGAACTGCTGGTTGTGGACCCACAACACCTGCAGAACCTGAAGCCCCCTCACAGCCCGAAGCTCCTGCTGAACCCCCAGCCGAAGAACNNACCAGCTGCCGAAGAGAATAAGTTTGAAGGTGTGGAACTCACCCTTGCCTCCATGACAGATCAGTATGTAACCGCGTTCCGTGTTTTGGTACCTCGTTTTACCGAAGAAACCGGTATTGAAGTTACATTAGATGAATTAGGGTACACAGATTTATATCAAAAATTGACCGCAGATTTCGTTGGGAAAACAGCTCAGTACGATCTAATGACTGTAGATATCGTATGGTCTGGTGAATATGCGGCCAATCTATACACCTTACCTTTGGATGATTTCATGGAAAGAGATAAAGCAGAATTAAATCTGGATGACATCATGCCTGTAGCCTGGACTTTAGGTGAATGGGAAGGCAAACACTGGGCATACCCAATGGCTGGATATGCAAATGTGCTTAACTATCGAAAAGATGTCTTTGAAGATGCTGGCCTCGAACCCCCAACAACACAGGAAGAATTGCTGGCTGCTGCTGAACAATTAACCACAGGTGATATGTACGGTATCGCTCTCTTAGGCGCCAAAGGTTCAGCCGTTGCCCAGGATTACATGGCATTTGTACAACAACATGGCGGTTCAATCCTGGACGCAGATGGAAATGTCGCTCTAAATACACCAGAAAATGTTGAAATCTTAGAGTTCTTTGGTGAATTATTCAAATATGCTCCTCCTGGATCCACCGATTACTGGTGGGATCAACGTGAGACTGCATTCCGCACTGGAATTGTAGCGATGATGGAAGGTTGGAGTATTGCCCGTGCTGGTTATGAAAATCCTGAAATTTCTTCCGTTGTCGGTTTAGTTGATGTAACCCACGCTCCTGTTACGGAAGGTATGGAACCCAAATATGGCTTCGGTGGTTGGGGTATTGGTATTAACGCCAGCTCATCAGAGTTAGAACAAGAAGCAGCCTGGGAATTCATCAAATGGTTGACCTCTGAAGAAATTCAAAAGGAATGGGTGAAAAATGATGGCGCTCCCATTCGTCGCTCAACACTCACTGATCCTGAATTGAACGAATTGTATCCATGGTTCCCATTGATGTTAGAATCATTCGAAAAAGGTGATGGGGATTACCGACCAAGAATTCCTGAATATAGTATTATCCAGGACGCACTTGGAACGTACGTAAATGCCTTCCTCGTTGGGCAAGAGACTGCTGAAAATGCACTTCAAAAAGCACAAGAGCAAGTTGAAGCCAATCTTAAATAAATAATAATAGGTATGCTAAATGGATGCCTGCAATTGCAGGCATCCATTCAAATTGACTCCCAAGGAGCAACATTGATACAAACTCTCACGCAATCAATTGTTAAGAAATTCAAAGCAGACCCGTTTTTTATATTGTTGTTGCCGTTACTTTTATATATTGTATTAATTGCAATTTATCCCCTATTTTTTTCATTCAGGATTAGCCTTTTTGATTACCGCCTCACCGATCCCACACAAACTCAAACATTCGTCGGTTTAGAAAATTATATAAGAGCGTTTCAAGATCCGACTGTTTTGATATCCTTACAAAACACCTTGATCTATGTTGCGGGGACAGTATCGGTTGAATTATTATTAGGATTGGGACTGGCATTACTTTTTTCACCAGAAACCAAACTGGCTCAATTTATTCGTTCATTCCTGCTTATCCCAATGGCACTACCTCCGCTAGTTGTAGGGTTGGTCTGGAAATCTCTATACAACGCCGATTTCGGAGTGATTCCCTATTACCTTAAACAATTGGGTTTTGAAGTGGGTAGTGGTCCACTAGGTGAAATTTCTACCGCGATGCCAGCAGTGATGTTGATTGATGTCTGGCAATGGACACCATTATTAATGGTAATTTTTCTTGCAGGTTTAAAAAGCCTTCCTCAGGAACCTTACGAAGCAGCATATGTAGATGGTGCCAGTCGGTGGCAAAGCTTCATATACCTGACATTGCCTTTATTAAAACCGACATTTTTAATAGCTTTTCTTTTACGAACCGTTCAATCATTTAAAGTTTTTGACACAATTTATGCCACAACGGCTGGTGGTCCAGGACAAGCAACAACTGTGCTAAATTATCACATTTATACAGTAGGTTTGACTTTTTTTGATATGGGATATGCAGCTGCTCTGGCAAACATTTTACTAATATTGGTCACTATACTCTCCATAATCTACATTATGGTGATGACCCGAAGGCAATTATAGGAATTATTATGTATAAAAATCGAAGTTTAGCCGAAAGAATTATATTAATTTTCTTATCCATTGTAGCAATAGCCTTCTTTTTAATTCCTATCTATTGGTTAATAACTACTTCACTCAAATTTGGGCGTGATTCCTTTGCTATACCACCTACATGGTTGTTTTTCGATGCAACATTAAAGAATTATGCGGATGTGTTATCACAGAGCAAAACCTTTATGTTTATAAAAAATAGCATCATTATCACTACAGGAACCACCTTATTATCACTTATTTTAGGTGTACCAGCAGGTTACGCAATAGCCCGCTCAAAGTTTCCATTTGTAAAAAATTCAGCATATTTCTTCTTGCTGTTATTAATGCTTCCCCCAGTAGCGATGCTAATTCCATTCTATTTAATTATGCGAGATCTATCTCTGCTTGGTACTTACACTTCCCTAATTCTTCTCAATAGTGTTTTTGATGCAGCCTTTGTTGTTTGGATGATGAGAAGCTATTTCGCAGATGTCCCCCAAGAGATGGAGGAAGCAGCCTTAGTTGATGGTGCTTCTCATTTCAGCGCATTCACTAAAGTAGCACTACCGCTTTCCGTTCCAGGTATCATCGCCTCTGCTTTGTATACAATTATCTATTCCTGGAATGACTTTTTGTTTGCGCTTATGTTAACCTCTCCAAAAACCAAAACGATTCCACTCGGTATTTTAGCATCCTTCAGTTCTGTTGAAATCAGCTGGGGAAAAATGGCAGTCATGTCTATCTTTGCCATCATTCCGGCTGTCATAATTTCATTATTCTTAAACCGTTACTTTGTGCAAGGTCTAACGGCCGGAGCAACAAAAGGGTAATTATGTCAAACATGGTTAGCTTCTTGGCATCGCATATTATCATTGGTGATGATATGGAAATTTTGAAAGAAAGCGCAATAAATATTAGCGACGGAAAAATTCTTTCTATTGCTGCTCCTTCACGCGATGCCAATGTTGTTGATCTTGGAAATTCCTTAATAATTCCCATGTTTATCAATGCCCACTGCCATCTGGGTGATACCGGTGCAAAAGAACTTGGGATAGGTTTACCTTTGGAGCAGGTTGTCAATCCTCCAGATGGTGTCAAACATCAATTCTTGAACAACCTAAACCCCGAATTGCTCCAACAACATATAAGAAACGGCTTAAAGGAAATGCTTGAACATGGCATTATTGCCTGTGCAGACTTTCGCGAACAGGGTTTGAGTGGAATTGAAATAATAAAGAATGCCAGTAATGATTTACCTATAAACGTAATTATTCTTGGGAGAATGGCAGAATCAAAACCTTATCAGGAAACCTGGGATGAAGCAATTGAAATACTTAAAAACGCGAATGGCTTAGGCATCAGGGATATCGAGGCTTATCCAATTTCCTTGTTAAAAGATCTGAGAAAGATGTTTCCTGAAAAAATAATATCAATCCATGTTTCAGAAAGCTTTGAAGCTGAACAAAAATCAAAAAAGGAATATGGCGTTGGACAAGCAATCAAATCTCTGGACTTTTCCCCTGATTTCCTAGTTCATTTAACACATACACAAAAAATCGAATTAAACTTAATTGCAGAATCTCGCACACGAGCTGTTTGTTGTCCAAGAGCTAATAGTATTTTGGGTGATGGACTTCCTGATGTTGCTTCCTGGCATCAGGCAGGAATTGAATTTTCCCTTGGAACCGATAATTTGATGTTCTCTTCACCCGATATGTTCAGAGAAATGGATTTTCTTTCAAGAATGTTGCGCGGGTTGCATAAAAATCCAGCAGTAATTGACACAATGGAAATATTCAAAGCATCTACAATCAATGGTGCAAAAGCCCTTAAAATCGATCATAAACTTGGTTCATTAACCCCAGGAAAAGAAGCCAGCTTCAATGTTATAAATTTTGATAGCCAAAATTTGACATACACGCACGATCCCATTTCGGCTTTGGTGCATCGAGCAAATATTAATGATATTCGAAATATTTATATTAAAGGAGAAAAATTCTTATGACAGAAAAACAATACCGCGTTATGTGGGCAGAAAAACCCAATGAATTAGAATTACGCTACCTTCCTTTAAAAGAAGTCGGCGAAAATGATGTTTTGATTAAAGTTGGAAAAGCAGGTATTTGCCCCTGGGATTTGCGTGCATACTCCGGCTTATCCTCTTCAGTCGCCTTTCCACGAGTCCTCGGACACGAGATGGCAGGGGTGGTGGAAGCTGTTGGTAAAAATGTAAAATTCATACAACCAGGACAACGGGTCGTTCCTGATATGGGTGTCAAATGTGGGGTATGTAAAGCTTGCCGTAGCGGGCGTGAAAATCGCTGCCAAAATCCTCACTTCCAGCAATACGGCGGTGGTTTTGCGGATTATGTGCGTGTCCCGGAGAAAAACGTTCATATTATCACTCAAAAATCGACCAGTCTTAAAGCTGCCGCTTTTTCAGAACCACTCGCCTGTGTCGTGCGAGGCCAGAACATGTTGCATCTCTACCCCGGAGAGTTTGAACTGGTGGCGGGGCTTGGGCCAATTGGCCTGATGCATTTACAAGTCGCAAAAGCATTTGGTGCTCGTGTGATCGCTTCTGATCCTGTGCCAGAACGATTAGAAAAAGCAAAAGAACTTGGCGCAGATTGGATTGTCTATCCTAAAGAAACAGATGTAGCAGCGCTGATAAAAGATGTCACCTCCGGTTGGGGTGCTGATGCAGCAGCAGTAACTGTCGGGTCTGCCCGCTTGGTAGAAGAGGTTGTACCGATGTTAGCACCCGGTGGACGATTGAACATTTTTGCTGGTATCTATCCGAAAGATCAACTACACATCGACCCCAACTTGATCCATTACGGTGAATATGTGATCACGGGTTCAGCCGATAGCACTCCCGCTGATTTTCACGTCGCGCTGAATATGATTGAGAGTGGTCAGGTAAATACTGAAACGCTGATCAGTCACCTCGTTCCCCTGGAAGAATTAGGAAAAGGGTTTGAAATTGTCAAAAGCCTTAAGGGCTTAAAAGTAATGTTGGACGTCAATGACCTGGAGTAAATGAAACGTTGAAACCTTATGTGCTGGCGTTGGATGTAGGAACTTCTTCTTTAAAATCGGTTGTTTATGACTTTAATGGAAAAATCCTTGCCTCAGAATCCCAATCTTACGAGCATAAAACACCGCAATCAGGTTGGGCAGAAGCAGACCCCACAGATTGGCAAAAGGCAATGGAAACCTGCCTGACCAACCTTTCTAAACGCACATCTTTGTTACAACAAGTTGAGGTAATCGCCTTTACTGGCCAGATGCACACCGCTGTTTTATTAGATGCAGACCTCAAACCATTAGAACCAACAATTCTTTGGCTGGATCGAAGATCGACCGCCGAAACACTGGAGTTACAAACGGTTTTCAACTTACCTCCCTACCAATTAAATTCAACCTATACCCTACCCAAATTATTTTGGATGAAGAAACACCTACCTGAAGTGATTCAAAAAGCCAAACACTTACTTTGGCCAAAAGATTATCTACGCTTTTTATTGACGGGTGAAATCTTCACCGATGTTACAGAACCTGGTGGTGCATCCTTGTTGGATTGGAATACGTTAAGTTGGGCACGAAATCGCCTTGAATATATAGGGATGGATCCGAAAATCTTGCCCCCCATTCTCCAGCCAGATGAAGAAGCAGGTTCGTTATTACCTGCGATCATTGAAAGATACCAAATTAATCCCTCTGCGAAGGTAATTGCTGGTGCGGGCGACGTCTTAGCACTAATTTCCGGTGCTCCACCAGAAAAAGGCAGGCTCAACTGTTCACTGGGTAGCTCTTCGATGATTTTCACACCTTTAGAAATTAACCAGAATATAATAGATCCAAAAAACCGGATTTACACCTACCCTCTGTTGCAAATCCCAATGTTTGGTGGTGTATCTTCGACCACCGGAGCTGCCTTGCAATGGGCTTGGAAAAACTTCTATCCAGACACTTCATTCAATAATACAATTTTGGAAGCATTGGAAGTTAATCCAGGTTGTGATGGTCTTTTTTTCCTGCCATTTCTCTCCGGCGAACGTTCACCGTTTTGGAATGATGCGTTACGTGGAAGCTTTCATGGGTTATCGCTCGCCCACTCCCGCCCGCATTTCATCAGAGCGGTGATGGAAGGTGTTGGTCTGAGTCTTGCCTATCTCATTCAAATCTTTGAAGAAATGGAAGTAAATATCAATGAAATTGCCCTGGCAGGAGGCGGAACCAATACCCCAGGGTGGGCACAAATGATTTCAGATATCTGTCAGTTGCCGGTCAATGTATACACCGGACAGGAAACGGTAACCCATGCCTTGTTCGCGTATGCCTGTTTGGCGATGAAGGATGGAAGAACTTTTGACGAGGCTTTGCATATGACCTTCGAGGAACCACTCAGATTGCTACCTGATCAAAATAATGCATCTATTTATGAACAAGTATTTAATAACTACAAATTGCAAGCTGAATTTAATCAAAACCAATCAGTACAAGAAAGAAACATCCAGTAATTATTATTTTTCGTAGAAGGAGAAAAAATGTTTGGAAAAACAAGAAGATTAAACAGAATTTTCGTCGGGGAAGAACAACTTTGTCTTCTATCGCCCTTAGATCATGGTGGATGGTTGGGACCTGTTAAAGGTCTTGATAACCCTGAATGGATTGTCGGTGAAGTACTCGCCGGAGGAGCCAATGCTGTCTTAGCTTCACCAGGTTTCTTGCAAGCTGCACAGAAATCATTAAAACCTGAGACTGGTTTGGTTTTACGCGTCAGCCTGACAGCTGGACTGAGCAAGCAGGGAACACAGGAAACGCCAATAGCCACACTGGATTCTGCTATTCGCATGGATGCTGATGCGGTCGTAGTTTCCGTGTTTTTTGGCAGAGAGGGTGACATCGAAATTTATCAGTGGTTAGCAGCACTAATCGAAGAATGCAAACCTTACGAAATGCCCGTCATCGCAGAAATGATGCCACCTGAAAATGTAGCTTATGATCCTGTAGCAATTGCCCATGCGGCTCGTATTGGCATGGAAATCGGGGCAGATGTAATTAAAACCAATTATTCCGGTAATGTAGATACTTTCAGACAGGTCGTAAAATCCGTCCCAATCCCGATCATCGTTGCTGGTGGTCCCAAAACCGGTAACGAAGGGGATGATGCAACCGTTAATATGGCAAAAGCGGCAATTGAAGCCGGCGCAAAAGGTGTTGCTATTGGACGCCGTGTCTGGCAATCCGACAACCCCCGCGAGGTTACCCGCCAGGTAGCTGCTGCCTTCTGGAAAAAATAATCCAGCTTACTTCATTGGCTTTTCATTTCCTTCTCCATTTTATAGCTCGCAGAAACTCTGGTGGTTCGACCACCAGAGTTTCACTTTGGATCTTATTAATTCTGTCAGAATATATGATATTGATGATGAATAAGCTTATTCCATTCTAAGACCCATGTGTATAATAATATTAATCAACTAAATTACCAAAAAAGGATAAAAAAATGAGTAAAACAACAGATAATCTAAAAACCGCATTTGCTGGCGAAAGTCAGGCATATCAAAAATATAAAGCTTTTGCAAAAAAAGCAGCTTCTGAAGGATATTCAAATATAGCAAAACTTTTCGAAACCACCGCAGAAGCTGAGCGAGTCCATGCTGAAGGGCACCTCAAAGCATTGGATGGCATCAAAGATACTTTAGAAAATTTACAGGAAGCCATTTCAGGGGAGACCTACGAATTCGAGGAAATGTATCCGCCTATGTTAACAGAAGCAAAGGAAGCCGGCCATAAAGCCAGTCGTATGTTTGGCTACGCTCCTGCTGCTGAAGAAGTGCATGCCCGGATTTACAAGCTTGCTCTGGAAGCAGTTAAACAAGGAAAGGACCTGGAAATTACTGAATTTTACCTTTGCCCGGTTTGTGGCTATATTGAATTGGGGTCTCGACCAGATCGATGTCCAATTTGCAATACAATCGGAGATAAATTCGTTTTACTTTGATCCTTGCTAAAAGATTGATTTGAATCATCCCTTTCACTTCAAAACAACCGCCTGTTTAGAAAGAAAGGGATTTTTTGTAATTATTCACAGACATTCATGTTCTTGAAAACAATTTTGTCCAGTATCACATATCATATGACAAATTTCGTTTACCTTTTCTTCACAAATCCATTATAATTTAATGATAAATCAACTGCGGCTAATTTAATTTTATTCTGGATTAAATTTGTCATTCCACACTTTTATTTTCCAAAGAAAGAAGTATTATTTAATTGATCGTTTCAAGCTGTATCACTGCGAGAAAATAAAAATCAATCTAAAACATTAGAGAGGTGCTACTATGAGTTTTTCTTTTTATTTCCCAACTAAATTGATCTTTTCTGAGGAGGCTGGTAGTGATCTCCTCCTTGATCTTGCTGCAGCACCGAAAGATGGCATTCTTTTATTAACCGATAAAGGCATCATCCAGGCTGGCATTGCAGAAAAAATCCTTCAGAAATTAAACGAAAATGGATTCCAACCGGTTGTCTTTGATGACATCCCTGGTAATCCAAACGTGCCTGATGTCAAAAAAGCGCTGGCAGCCATTAACAGCAAACAAATCACGCATGTTGTTGCCCTGGGTGGTGGTTCTGTCTTAGATGTTGCCAAGGCTGTTGGTCTCCTCCTCGGTGATCCGGAATTAGATTATGAAGAGGTGCAATGGCGACGCCAGCAAATCAAAAAAGCCCCCTTACCCGTCATAGGAATCCCCACCACTGCCGGAACTGGTAGTGAGGTCACCCATGTGGCGGTTGTTGGTGATAGCAACGAGTTTAAGATGGGTGTTCTGCATCCAGCGATGTTTATGAAAACAGCTATTATTGATGGCAGTCTGATGCTCTCTCTTCCCGCACAACTGACAGCTAACACTGGCATGGATTCTCTCGTGCATTCAATAGAAGCATTCCTCAGTAAAAAAGCCAGTCCAATCTCGGATTTGTTTGCTCTGCAAGCCATCCCCGCTATCGTTAAATGGTTACCGGAAGCCTACAAAAACGGCTCCAATCTCGAAGCACGCAAGCAAATGGCAATGGCTGCCACATTAGCCGGTATTTCCTTTGATCAATCCTCCTTGGGATTGGTGCATGCATTAGCTGGCCCATTGTGTGGCACATACCACCTCCATCATGGCTTAGGAGTGGCAACCTTACTACCCGCCACCTTAGAATTTGACGCACCTGCCATCCCTGCTGAGCGTTGGGAAGCTTTGCGTGATGCCCTGGCACTCCCGAAAGATGCCAAGCCAGAGGTACTGCCTGATTTTGCCCGTGATCTCTTAAAGTCACTGGATATGCCTACCCATCTATCCGAAGTCGGTTTGAAAGCTGAAGATATCTCCTCAATCGCCGAATCCGCAACCAAGATGGCAATGATTGGTTTCAATGTCCGCGCTGCTGATGTGAATGATTGTAAGCAAATACTGGAGGCAGGATTATGAAAATTTTAGTTATCAACCTTTCCACCGGAGAAAAAACCGAACGAGCACTACCCGATCCATTAATGGCAGGTCGTTATCTCTCCAGTTATCTGGTCAAAGAATATGTTGATCCGAAAGTTGACCCACTCAGCCCGGGCAATGCGTTGATTTTCACCACCGGCATCCTGGCCAACACCCGCACTTCCACTAGCTCCCGGCTTTCGGTCGGTTGCAAAAGCCCGCTCACCAAGGGCATCAAAGAAGCCAATGCTGGCGGTATGGGTGGAGACTCCATCACCGCGTTGGGATATCGCGCCCTGGTTTTCCTGGGTGCATTACCTACGGGAAAAAAAGTTGTTTATCAATTGGATGAGGATGGTGGAAAATTAGATTTTGAATCCGCTGAGGCCTGTTGGGGAAAAGGCAATGAGGATACCGCTGCATACTTACAGGAAAAATTTGGTAATAACCATTGTGTGATCAGCATCGGCCAGGCCGGCGAGCAATTAATGGGTGCAGCTGGCATCGCTGTAACCGATGCAGAAGGAAATCCCTTCCGCCTCGCTGCCCGCGGTGGTGTTGGTGCTGTGATGGGATCCAAAGGACTCAAAGCCATCACCATTCCGCTTCCTCCCCGCAGCGGTAAAGAACTCAGCAAAGAAACCCGCAAACCCATTACTGATTTCAATAAACATGTAGCCACCAGTGAACGCATTGGCGTATTACGCAATTATGGAACGGCATCCACCGTGATGCCTGTACAGGAGATGGGTGGTTTACCCACCCGCAATTTCAGCAAGGGTAAATTACCGGACGCTACTCCGATTGGTAGTGATTTCATGCGCGAGATCATTCTCAAACGCGGTGGCGCAGGCAAAGCCACTCACGCTTGCATGACCGGATGTGTGATCCAGTGTTCAAATGCTTTTGCCGATGAAAATGGGGAGTTATTGGCTGCCCCGGTTGAATTTGAAACCATTGGTTTATGTGGCTCCAACCTGGAAATTGCTTCTTTGGATGGAATCGCGAAAATCAACCGTTTATGCAACGACTTCGGGATGGACACCATCGAAACCGGTGCTACACTGGGTGTGATGATGGAAGCAGCCGAAATGGACGAGTTGCCCGAAGGTGTCAACCGTGATGATCTTCCACGTTTTGGTGATGTGGAAAGTGCCCTCAAGGCTCTGCGTCAGGTGCCATTAGGTACCCCCATCGGCAATTTGGTGGGTGGTGGTGTTGTCGCAGCAGGTAAAGCTTTGGGTGTCAAACGCGTTCCAGCCGTAAAAGGCCAGGCGATGAGCGCCTATGACCCGCGCGTGATCAAAGGTACGGCAGTCACTTACGCCACCTCCCCACAAGGAGCTGATCACACCGCTGGCTTAACCGTTTTCTTCCCCATCGATCATCGTGATCCCAGCCTGGCAGTCAAATTTTCTCGCATTGCACAAATCCAGCGTGCCGCCTACGACGCCCTCGATTTGTGCGTCTTTAACACCAGCGCTACCGGACAACGCCCGGATGTTGTTCTGGCGATGCTGCGCAAGGTGTACGAAGTGGATTTGCCCGATGATTGGTTGGATATCCTTGGTCGAAAAGTGATTGACCTGGAGATTGAGTTCAATCGTGCTGCGGGATTAACGGAAGAGGATGATCGCATTCCTGATTATTTCAAAACTGAAGCGTTAACCGATCCGGTAACCACCGTATTCGATGTGCCGAACGAAGAATTAGACGCCATTTGGGCAAATTGATCCTATGAATCATTTTGATGTCATCATCATAGGTGGTGGCTTCCTCGGATTGTCCACCGCTTACCAGCTCTCCAAAATGGGTGTAAAAACCCTGCTTTTGGAAGCTGGGGACATAGGCGGTGGCACTTCTGCTTCCTGCTCTGGCAGAGCCCAAACCTGTGAAGGACATCTCGACCCGCTCAATATCCAGATCATTCGTGATGGTCTAACCCGGCATGAAACCCTTGAAGCGGAGCTGGATGCAAACTACGATTGGCGTAAAATTGGCATCTTTTTATTGATCAAAGACCAGAAATTATGGGATCATTGGTTGGAACGTTCCGCCATTCTTACACAGGCCGGGATCCCCACCGAGGTAATCGACCAAAAAGCCTTAAAAACCGCTGAACCATTCATGCAAACCGACCACTTGCTCGGTGCAGCGTATGCTGTTGAAGGCATGTTGGATCCGCTCAAGTTCTCAATGGCGTATGCAGACGCAGCCCGTCGCAATGGGGCTGTGATCCTGGGACGTTCCAAAGTCATCGGATTTGAGGTGGTTAACAACCGCATTGTGAGTGTAAAAACCAAAGATTTTACCTACTCCGCAGATAAAATCGCCGTCATGGCCGGTGCCTGGACGTCCAATGTAACCGAACTGGCAGGGGTGAAAGTTCCGGTTTTGCACACCCATGCCGAAGCTTTTGTCACTGAAAAAATTCCAGCGATCATTCACAATAATATCGAATTGGCAGATTTTTACGAAACAATCCACGGTAAATCCCGTGCGGTTGCCATCGGTATTCATCCACAATTAAATGGTACGCTGGATATTTCCGAAGCGGTCACCACCACCAACAAACTTCACAAGGGATTAAGTGCCTGGGGCATTACCAATCTGTGCTCAGAACTGGTGCGCTTATTCCCCAGCTTGGGTGATGTACGTGTGGTGCGAAGTTGGGGACGCCCAACCTCCTTCACCCCCGACGAGGAACCATTGATCGGATGGGTACCGGGAATCGATAATCTCTTTGTAGCCACCAGTCTGGTGATCACCATTACAACCGTTCCTTTGCTGAGTGAATGGATGGCTTTGATACTAAACGGGCAATCACCCCCCGTCTCGTTGGATGAATATTCTCCCGCTCGTTTTTCTGTACTACCCACTTCATAAATCAATTTTGTTCTTTAATATCATTTTTTTAGAAGATTGTAATCATTATTAATTCATCATAAATCATCGTGCTGTCTCTATCAACGTAAATTAACCAATTAAAAAGGATAGAAAAAATGGAATTCACTGGATACTTAGATTTTTGGTTTACAGACCGCCCCCTGGTGGAAAGGGTTGAACCGTTTGCAAAGTTAGGGGTAAAACGGTTGGATGTCTGGTGTTGGCGTCTGATCGATGTTGCTGGTCTGGCAGAAGAATGCAAACGCCATAACAGCATCCTCAATTCAACCTTCGACCATGACATGGGTTCTTTAGCAGATCCGGCCGATAATGAGAAAACCCTGCGCACCTGGGCAGAATCCCTGGAAATGGCAGAGCGCTACAATATCGAGCATCTCTTCATTTTCTCCAACCAAATCGACATTATCGATGACCGGGAATGGTCAAAGCGTCTTTCTGGCAATTATTCTGAACCACTTCAATACGCAAATCTTCTCGACCAGACAGAAAAAATCATGAAAATGGTTGAGCAAACCAAGGTAGAAGTGTGGGTTGAATGCCTGAACCAAAACCCGATCCAGGGTGATATTCTGGTGCGCGATCATGAACTGGCTGCTGATTGGGTGCGTCGCATGGACCACCCCCAGTTCCGTCTGGCTTTCGATTGTTACCACCAGCAGCGCAACGCCGGCAACCTGATTTACGGGATGGAAAAATTTTATGGTCTCTATCCTACCTTCCACATCGGTGATGTACCTACGCGAAACGAACCCGGTACCGGAGAAATTAACTACCCCAACCTTGTAAAGAAACTCAAAGAATTAGGATATGATGGTTTAATTGGTATGGAATTCAAGCCTTCCACAACAGAGGCAGAAGCTTTTGAAAAAGTAAAAGCGATCTTCCAGACTTAAATTAGCGAGGTTTAAATGAATTTAAAAGGAAAAACTGCCCTAATTACCGGTGGTGCCGTACGAATTGGGAAAGCTATCACCCTCGGGTTGGCAAAAGCAGGTGCCAATGTGATCATCAACTACCATAGCAGCGACGAAGAAGCTTTGGAAACTGCCCAGGAAGCCGAGTCATTCGGAGTGTCTGCACTGACTGTCCAGGCAAATATTGGTGAATTGGAACAGGTTCGCAAGATGTTCGACACCATCCATGAGAAGATTGGCCTAATTGACATTCTGGTAAACAGCGCCTCTCCTTTCCTGACGACACCAGTGCCTACCGATGATTTTTCAGCCTGGCATACCGTAATCAATGCGGTGGTTAATGGCTCGTTTTATGTTTCCAACCTGGCAGCCAAAGATATGCTTGCCAAAAAAGACGGTGCAATCATCAATATTGTCGATCTCACCATCTGGGAAGCCTGGCCTAATTTCACCGCCCACACTGTGGCAAAATCCGCCCTGTACGCCCTCAACCGTCAATTAGCACTGGAATTGAAACCCTATGTACGCGTCAATGCTGTTTGTCCGGGTCCCGTACTGGCACCACCCGATTATTCGGAAGAGAAAATCGCCCGCACCGCAGCTAAAACATTACTCGATCGTTGGGGCACTCCCGAAGACGTCTCCAAAGCAGTTAATTTCCTGATTGAATCAGACTATATCAATGCCGATGTAATCCGCGTCGATGGTGGCCAACGCTATGCCACCCGAAAATTAGAAGCAGGATAAATCTTTTATAAAAGGAAACAACAATGGATAATATCCGACGATTAAATCGTTTGTTCAAACCCGATGGGAAAGTGTTAATTATGGCAATGGAACACTCCATCATCTTCGGCCCCACCAAAGGACAAATCAAACCAGGCGAAACGATTGTTAAAGCAATCCAGGGCGGTGTGGATGGCATCATGACCTCTTATGGCATGGCACGTCACTTTGCCAAGGAAATTTCCCCGGTTGGCCTGATCCTGCGCGCGGATGGAGTCGCCACCATACTGGGTCCCGATGTGGAAGCACCGATCTGGTTTGGGGTGGATGAAGCCCTGCGGTTGGGTGCTGATGCGCTGTGCATTTCTGCTTATCCTGGTGATGAAAAAGAGATGCGCACCCACAACAATCTTGCAGAAATCACCTCCAAGGCACACGTCTGGGGGCTTGCAGTGCAGGCTGAGATGGTGCCGGGAGGCATGCAAAGTACCGCTGAGTATCGTACGATGGAACGTGTCCGTTTGGCTGCCCGTGCGGGTATCGAACTCGGTGGTGATTGGGTCAAAGTGCCCTATGTGGATGACTTTGAAAAAGTAGTTGAAGCCTGCTACAAACCAGTCGTCATCATGGGCTCCAAGAAGCGCAACACGGTGGAAGAATTCCTGACCGAGATGAAAAAGGCGATGGATGCGGGTGCCGCTGGCGGTACTATCGGGCGCAACATCTTCGAGTCCGATGATCCGCAAGCGATGACTGCAGCGTTGGCGGCCATTATTCACCAAGGTGTCTCCGTCGATGAGGCAGCCCGGATCGCTAAAGGGTAAATCCTGTGGAAGATTTGATTCTCAGCCTGGATGTTGGCACAACGGTTGTCAAATGTGTTCTGATCAACACCGTGGGGGAAGAACGTGGCGTGGTGGAATATCATTGTGGTCAAATCTCCAAACCAAACGGGATTGTCGAGCAGGATAACGAAGAACTGTGGAATTTGGTAATTGCCACCTTACGGGATTCCCAAAAACACATCACTTCAAACCAGAGAATTCGCGGAATAGTCTTGTCCACCCAGGGTGGTTCCGTCATCCCAATTGATGAACATTACCGCCCGACCAATAGGATGATCACCTGGTTGGACTCGCGTGCCCTGGGTATCGTGCAGGAATGGAATTCGGATGGCACCTCCCAGCGTGTCCGCCAAATCAGTGGTTGGTCACCGCAACCCGGATTACCCTTCTCGGTGATTGCCTGGTTCCAAAGGAATGATCCAGAAACATTTCAGAAAACCCGTTACTGGTTACCGGTAAACGCTTTTCTCAATTATCGACTAACAGGAATCTCCTCTACCAATCCATCCATGGCAGCTGAAATGCTGCTCACCGATATCCGCACCTGTGAGTGGAATGAGGAACTGTGTGCACTGGTGGGCATAACCACAGATCAACTTCCACCGGTTTATCCTTCTACCGCTGTGGTGGGAGAACTCACACCGGAGGTATGCCGGCAAACGGACTTACCAGCCAGTTTACCCGTCTTTCAGGGTGGTCAGGATCACTCCGCGGAGGCTTTGGCTTTAGGGGTAACCGGTAGTGATCAAGGATTTTTAGCCTGCGGTACCGCCTGGGTGATCAATGCGGTCACACACCATGGGATTGTAGAAAACATTCCGCCACAGATGGATCTCAACTTTCACGTCATTCCAGACCACTGGATCGCGAGTCAATTTCTCGGTGGTTTCGGAGCCTATCCGGAGTGGATTGTTCAGCAATTCTGGCAAAATATAGCAAAGGATAGCCATCGTGGCAGTCGCTTTGCAGCTATGAACCAGGCGTTGGTAGAAAATCCAAAGCTTGATCCCGGTCTACTCTTCCTGCCCATGAATGGTTCAGCCTTTGCTCGAAATGTCCCTCCAGGGGGTGGTTTTAGTGGTTTACGGCTCGACCATACCATCGTGGATATGTCACGGGCAGTATATGAGACGTCCGCCTTTGAAGTACGCTGGGCATTGGAATCACTGAAAGCAGAGCAGACCCACATTCATCAACTTTGGATGATCGGCGGTGCAGCGCGCAGCCCAATCTGGCCACAAATCATCGCGGATGTGAATGGCGTATCCGTTTCGCTAACCACCTACAGCCATGGCCCCGCCATGGGTGCAACCATGCTGGCTTGCCTTGGACTTGGCATATACCAAACCGTCGAAGAATGCTCACAATACTTTAAAATTAATAAAAAAGAAGTTCAGCCCGATTTATCATTGGCTGATTTTTACCAACAAAAATTTGAGAAATATCAAAGAGCTATCCGGGAGATGGAATAAGCTATGCCAAAGAATCAAATTGAATCATCTTCATTCTTAATAGGCATCCAGGCGATGATGATCGATATTGATGGAACGCTGATCAGAGGTGATCAAGCCTTACCTGGCATGCCGGAATTTTTCCATTTCATGAATAGCAACCAAATAAAATTTCAGGTTGCATCCAATAATGCCACCAAAACCATCCGCACCTATCAGCAAAAATTAGCTGCTTTGGGTGCTGATCTCACCATTGATAATGTGCTTACCTGTTCAACCGTCACAGCCCTATACCTTCAGGAGCATTACCCGAATGGGAAAGTTTATATGATTGGTCAGGCTGGCTTAAGCGAAGCGTTAACCAACGCTGGTATTGAAATTATGGATGGCTTTAACGGAAAAGTAGATGCGGTGGTAGTGGGTGGTGATTACGAACTCACCTACGATAAACTTAAATATGCCAGCCTGCACATTCAGCAGGGTGCCGAGTTTATTGGCACCAATCCAGATCTGCTCTACCCTACTGATGAAGGCCTGGTGCCGGAATGTGGTATGACCCTGGTTGCGCTCGAAACAGCCACCGAGGTCAAACCAAAAATCATGGGTAAACCCAACCACTTCATGTTCGAATTAGGTATGAAGAAAATGGGCGTAAAACCTGCCGCAACTGCCATATTGGGTGATCGTCTGGAGACCGATATTGAAGGTGGTCAACGCGCTGGGATGAAGTCCATCCTGGTGGAAACAGGTGTGGATAACCGTGAATCAACAAAAACCAAAAATATTATCCCCGACCTCATCGTTGAAGATTTAGAAGAGTTAGTTTCACTTTGGTCGTATCACTTAACACAAACGGGAGATAAAAGCGAAAAGCGGGCATGAAAAATAATTTTGATGCAATCGTAGTTGGAGCAGGTTATATCGGCAGTTCGGTGGCTTACTACCTCAGCAAAGCCGGCTTAAAAACGGCGATCTTTGATCAGGGTGGAGTTGCTGCCGGAGCATCACGTGCCAACTATGGCAATGTTCAAATTCAGGATCTGGAATTACAAAACAGCGTTGAAATGATCCAAACCGCTCGCCAACGTTTAGGTACACTGCAAGAAGAATTGGATTGGAATTTGGAGTTCCGCAAATTAGGGGGTCTCTTGCCGATTGAAAATGAAAACCAATGGAATATTCTCAAAGCGCGCCATGAGGTGCTGAATACGATTGGAATCAGCTCTGAAATGATCCCTGCGAAGCGTTTGCAAGAAGTGGAACCTTTGATCGATCCTCGTAAATTATTGGGTGGGTTGTATCATGCAGAAGAAGGACAACTGAACCCATTTCAACTGATCAACGCCTATCTCACGCGTGCGCGTTCTTTTGGGTTACAGGAATTCTACTTTACCCCAGTAACCGGCTTCAAAGTGGATAGATCTCGCATTATGGATGTTATTACACCTCACAACAACTTTTCCGCTGCTAATATCATTCTTTGCACCGGTGCTTATACCGTCAATCTTGGCAAGATGTTGGGAAGAGAGTGGTCTCCCTTACATTATGTGTTAGGCCAGGCAATGGTCACCGAAGCGGCACCAGCGCAACTTCGTAATCACCTTGCATCGGCATCCTTCTTTGAAATGGGAGCTGATATCCCATTTGGGGTGTTGTTAGCCAATATGGCAATCAGCCAATCCGCGCATGGCAACCTGCTCTTAGGGGAATCGATGTTAGAAGCCAACCACTTTGGCACCAACCTGCCATCAAACGCCATCCCAGCCATCACCAAAAGTGTTTTGCGCTACTTTCCAAGTTTTCAAAAATTGAGAATTTTGCGCAGTTGGTCTGCAGCTATCGCAGATACAAAAGATGGATTACCATTGTGGGGAAAGGTAGCCGGTTTGGAAGGTCTTTACCTGGCGACTGCCTTTCGTTCAACCGTCATCGTGACCCCATTGGTGGGTGAAACGATGGCTCAAATTCTCACGACTGGAAATAGTGATTTGGATATCCAAGCTTTTCGACCAGAAAGGAATGCTTATGTTTCGAATTAAAAAATCTAGTGATTTACTACCAGCTGTTCAACGCGGTAAATCAGTCAACATTACAGTAGATGGTAAACCCATCGAAGCTTACCAGGGTGAAACAGTAGCAGCTGCGATGTTGGCGGCTGGTATCCGTACCTTCAACAAAAGTCATAAGCACAAACAACCTCGCAGTTTATATTGTGGCATGGGTGTCTGTTATGAATGTCTGGTAACGATCAATGGTGTGCATGCCCAGCGAGCTTGTGTAACCAACGTGGAAGAAGGAATGGTAATCGAAACCGAAAGAGAGTTGGAATTATGAGCGAACTCTATGAATTGGTTGTCATCGGTGCTGGTCCCGGCGGTATGGAAGCCACCATCAATGCCGCAGAACATGGGGTGAAAACTGCATTGATCGACAATTATCCCCAACCTGGTGGTCAGTATTTTATGCGTTTTCCTTCCGAATTTAAAGTGGATTACGAAACCAAGACCGAAACAAAGGGTAGAAACCTGGTCAACCATGTCTTAAATGTTCCCGGCCTGAAAGTGTTCAATTGTTTGGTGTGGGGGCTCTTCCAAAAAAATGATCATACCTGGCTGGTTGCACTGTATGGTAAGGACACGCCAAAATATATAAGAGCCAAAAACTTAATCCTGGCTACCGGTTCCTATGATACGCCCATCGCCTTTCCAGGCTGGACACTCCCTGGTGTCATGTCGAGTGGCGGAACGCTGGTATTGCTAAAGAATCAACGCGTAGCCCCGGGAAAACGAGCATTGGTTAGTGGCACGGGTCCTTTATTATTTTCCGTTGCAGCACATCTGATTGAAGCTGGGGTTGAAGTTGTCGCTCTATGTGAATCCAATCACATCGTACCACGCGGTATCAAACATGCCTTCACCATGCTTCGTCAAACCGATCGCCTTAAGGAAGGTGCTAAATACATGAGCACCATCCTTCGTAATAAGACCCCCTATAAAATTGGCTACTCAGTGATCGAAGCCAAAGGGCAAGAGCAGGTGGAAGAAGCAGTGATTGCAAAGCTGGATAAAAATGGCGTTCCCATTCCGAATAGCACACAGACATTCAAGGTCGATCTGGTTGTAAGTGGTTTTTCTTTAACCCCAAATGCCGGTTTAGCAAAGTTGATTGATTGCGAAATGGAATATCAACCGGGAAAAGGTGGTTGGATACCCGTCAGAGATAATAATTTCCAAACCAGCCTACCCGGTGTTTTTGCTGTTGGGGATGGTGCAGGGATTGGTGGAGCGGAAAATGCTCGCCTGGAAGGAAAAATCGCCGGTTTCGCCGTTGCAACGAAAACCGGTCACCTGAGCCAGTCAAGAGAAAAAGAATTCCGCAGCGAATTACAATCTGCTCTTCAACAACAGCAACGCTTTGGTGGATTACTCAGTGATCTTTTTACACCGCCAGATGGATTAGTTTCGTTTTTAAAAGATGACACCATTGTGTGTCGCTGTGAAGAAATCACTCTGGGTGAAGTCAAGGATGCCATCCAAAAAGGAGCTCGTTCCATTGGGGAGGTAAAAATGCTCACCCGTACGGGCATGGGTAACTGCCAGGGACGCATGTGCGAACGCACGGTTTCAGCAATAATCGCTGACACTTTGGCGAAAGATGGAATAACCCGTGAAAAAGCCGGTTTTTATTCGGTTCGTCCTCCGTTGCATCCGATTCCACAGAGTTTTCTAGCTGAAGCAATACCGGAAGATGATTGAAACGATACAAAAAAGGTTACGGAATTATCAACCGTAACCTTTTTGCTTTAATTCTACAGATTTAGAAAACCGGTGGGGTAATGCAACAAATCACAACCAGTTTTTCATCACTATCTGAACCAAATTCAACCAGCATATCCCCATCATAATAAACCGTATCCCCCTCATCCAGGTAGAAGGTGTCCTCAGAAACAACAATTCTCATTCTGCCAGAAATCACATGCATCCATTGCTCAGTGGATTTGGATAACGGCATTGCCACTCGTGTCGCACGCGGTTCCATCTGAATGATATAACTCATCATTTGCTTTGAAAAATCAGAAGTTAAAAGATCATAACCGATTTTTGAGTCAGGGAAAAAGACTTTGGTTCGTTCATTGGCACGTACCACATTACCATTGGTACCTTCATTCAACAAATAGAAAATCGGTACTTTTAATGCGGTTGAGATACTTTGAAGAGAGTTCAATGAAGGGGAAACCTGTTCGTTCTCAATCTGACTCAAAAAACTAGCTGTCACTCCAGCCAGGTCACCTAATTCACGTAAGCTTAAGCCTAATTCTTTTCTCCGAAGGTTAATTCGCTTCCCAATATCCATCTTTTTCCTCTTCAATGATATGATTTTTGTGGTTATAAAATGATTGATGAAACCAAATCATTTTACTCTAATTTAACAAATATTTGTACCACTTAAAATGACATGTGTTGATGTAAAATGTCATGAATTTTCAGGACATCACCATGCCACCATCCACCTCAATCGCCTGACCAGTCAGGTACCTTGAATCTTCAGATGCCAGGAATGCAATAACACCAGCCATTTCCCAGGGTTCTGCCAGGCGTTTCATCGGACAATCATTGGCACGCATCTCCAGCCATTCTTCTCCAGTCTTGCCATCCAAGCTACCGACTTTTCCAGCCACACCCCGCACCATATCGGTTAAAGTATTTCCGGGGCAAACAGCATTTGCGGTAACACCATATGGTGCAACTTCCATCGCTACTGATCGGGTAAGACCGATCACACCGCTTTTGGAAGCTGAATATTCCATGGAAGCTGGCCAGCTGGTTTTTCCTGCCATAGAAGAAAGATTGATGATGCTACCTGATTTTTGTTTCATCATAATCGGAGCAACAGCTTGATTGGTCAGAAAGACACCGGTCAGATTGATATCAATCACTCTTTGCCATTGTTTTAAGGACACATCCGCCAGCGGTGACCCGGTATAAATACCAGCAGAGCCAACAAAAATATCCACTCGTCCCCATTTTTCCATGACGGTATCAATCGCGGCTTTGACACTTTCCGGATCGGTCACATCACAATGGATGGCAATGGCACCCGCGCCAAATTCTCGCACTTCTTCTGCCACTGCCTGGTTAAACTCATCCGTAACATCCAAACATGCTACAAAAGCACCTTCCTGTGCAAAGCGTTGGGCACAGGCTTTCCCAATTCCATTGGCTGCACCGGTAATAACTGCTACTTGATTTTCAAATCGTTTCATAAAACACCTCATTTATCCGTTTAAGATTTTCATCGCTTCATCGATGGATACATTTTCGTGGATCAATGCTGCAATCGCCGCAACCATTGCTTTAGGATTATCTGCCTGGAAGATATTTCTGCCAATCGCAACCCCTTTGGCTCCAACGTCTAATGCTGTTCTGATCTTTTCAAGCATTTCCCGCTCACTGCCTTTTTTAGCACCACCCAGGATCACTGCAGGGACGTAACAGGTGGAAGTGACGGCATCAAAACCTTCGGCATACGGGATTTTCACCCAATCGGATCCTAATTCTGCCCCCACACGCGCAGCGATTGCAATACTCTCAGCGGTACGCATATGATCAGGGCTATCAAAACCACCGGGAACCATTTCACCCATCACGGGTAATCCCCAGGTGTGTGCTTCACCAATCACCATTGCCAGGGTGCGTAAGGAATCCTCTTCCTCGGGTGCACCGGGGAAAGCAGATACTGCCACAGCATCTGCACCGATGCGTAAAGCGTCTTCAATAGAGTAAAACAAAGAACCAGGTCCCATCTCACCTAACTTGGTGCCACCACCATCCAGGCGCATGATCAATCCCAATGGTTCGATTTCTTCTGCGAATTTTTCTGCTGTACCGTAAGTGGTGAGAATCGCATCTGCACCACCTTCTGCGATTGCGCGTAAAATTCCGGCAGGTTGTTCCATCCCCTTGGCAGGACCGTCGATCATGCCATGATCGAAAGCTACAATGAATGCTCTGCCATCAGGTTTAAATATATGTTTTAGTCTTCTTGTTCTCATTTTATGAAATCCTCTCAAATAATTCAGGGGTAATCTGATAAACCGCTGGTTCACCAGCGAAAAATCTACGAATTTCTTCCACTGCCAATTCACCCAACATCGTACAGTTATCAATACAACCTGCAATATGCGGGACAACCACTACATTATCCAGTTTGCGTAGTGGGCTATCAGCGGCGGGTGGTTCCGGATCGGTCACATCCAGAAAAGCAAAGAAACGACCTTTTTCTAATTCAGCAATCAGTGCTTTTTCATCAATCAGTGTACCGCGTGCGGTATTGATCAATAACGCGTCATCCTTCATCAATGCCAGTCCGTTGGCATCCAGCATATGGTGTGTATGCTGATTCGCTGGCGCATGCAATGAAACCACATCCGACTGCTGCAATAATTCATCCAACTCAACCTTCGTGGCACCCAATTTCCGGGCTTCCTCTGCATCCACATAGGGATCATAGAGCAAAACATTGGGTTTGAAGGGTTTCAATAGCTCTATGACATGCCGGCCAACATTGCTGGCACCAATAATACCTACATTCTTTCGGTAAAGTTCACTGGCAAACCAGCGATCCCATGTCGGTGATTCTCGCCAACCACCTTCGCGCACATGCTGTGCCAACTGCCAGATCCGTTTTTGTCCTACAATCATCAATCCAAGGGTTGTTTCTGCCACTGTCTTCGCCAGCGCGATGCCAGTACTGGTCAGATACATTTTTCTTTCCCAAAATGCGTCGCTGACGAAGCGTTTAACACTGCTGCCCATATGTGCCATCACTTTTAATTTGGGAGCTGCCTTCATTACATCGGCATCCAATTGCGCTACTCCCCAACTGGTGATGACGGCGTCCGCATTTTTCAATAGCTCGATCAATTCTTCTTTCGTCGTGGGTTCGTCACCAGGATGGTGAACAACATTCGCAAAAGAATCCAATGCATCCCAGGCTTCCTGACTGAACATTCTCCGGTAATTTGCTTTTCCTATGGCGATTGCCACTGTTGGTTTTTCCATTCATTACTCCTTTATCCAATAAAATCATCCCTATCGTTTGTTTAATGTAACAAGTGAATCATTTCTTTGTATTTCTTAAACCCATGATCGTACTTTTCTTGTATTCTCGGATCGGGTAATATTTCTATAGAGGGTTTCTTGAATAAATCCAAGGCTGTCTTGAAATCCTGAAATACGCCACTGCCTGTTCCCGCTAAGACAGCAGCACCTAAAGCAGGCCAATTATCGTAGTCCGGCACTTGAATGGGTAAATCAGTGATATTTGCTAAAATGGATGGCCAATAGGGCGATTGTGCTGCTCCACCCACCATCCAGAGACATTCAACCGGTTGCTCAGCCATTTTAACCGCTTCCAAAGCCCAGCGTAACTCGTAGCCAGCACTTTCCATGATAGCCCTGGCCATCATTGCGCGGGTATGGTTGAATTCTAATCCCACAAAACTTCCCTGCCGGGTGGTAGCCGGATCAGCATGTCCACCGGTAATTGGCAGGAAAAACAAATCCTGGTTGACCGTTGTGCTGATCAATTCATCACTCAACGAAGAAAACATCGCTCTTCGCTTGATATGTCCATCAATGCCCGCCCAGGCTTGTCTTAACCACCACTCCAACGAAGCGCCTAACCCCCCTAATGATTGGGAAAGTGTCCAACGCTGGGGGAAAGCATGAAAATTCAAGTCCAAGGAAGCAGGTAAATCCTGCCAATCTTGTGCTTCAAGAATTCCGGTAAAAACCCAGGCTGTTCCGCAAGCCAGCAGATACTTTCCAGGGTCATTGATCCCAAGCCCTAATGAGGTGCAAACCTGGTCATGTCCCCCATTGATCATTAAAACGCCCTCGTTTAATCCGGTGATATTACACACTTCTGTACAGATTTCCCCGATAACAGTACCGGATGCTTGCATTTCTGAAAGCATATCGGTTGTAATACCAGCCAATTCAGCAAGCTCTTCGCTCCAATTGGCAGATTGGATATTCACCAGTTGCATGCCCCCTGCATTGGACGGGTTACTCACCAGCCTTCCGGTTAAGCGTTTCGCAAGGAAATCATTGACGGAATAATAGTGCGTTGCCTTTTTATAAACATCTGGTAAGTTATCTCTGAGCCAGGCAATCGTGGGAAGACATAAACCCGGATATAAGGACCAACCACTGATCGCTTTAACCTTTTTCTCCAAACCGGCTTGTTTCCAATCCTTTACCAGATCACTGGTTCTTCCATCCAGCCAGGTGATCATCGGATAAACCGGATTTCCATCTTCATCTCCAGGAATCAATGATCCGCTTTGCACGGACATGCTCATAGCGATGATCTGGGCAGAATCACTTTTTCCTACGACCTCACGAAAAGTAGTCAGCACAGCTTGCCAGATTTCCTCCGGATTCTGTTCCACCCAGCCTGGTTTTGGAGATTGATTATGATAAGGTTCACTGGAAGCACGGGTAATTTCATTTCCCTCCAAATCAAAGAGCACCGCTTTGGTTGAAGTAGTTCCTACATCCAGACCTAACAAAGCTTTGATCATCTTTTCACCCGCGTAAATCTCTTTTGATTAATCAACCACTACCCCTGCCCGTTCAAATAATTCGCCACAAACTTTTCGGGCTCGTGCCAGCATGGCTTTTTCATCGGTAAAGAGAATGACTTTGTCTTTCATCAAAATCTTGCCATCTACAATCACTGTATCCACATCACGATTACTGGCGTTGTAGACCAGGGCAGAAGCTGCTTTATGCACCGGCATTGCCATTGGTGTATCCAGATCCACCAAAACCACATCAGCTTTTTTCCCTTTTTCCAATGATCCAATTTGATCCGGCATTCCAAATGCAACGGATCCGCCTCGACAAGCCATATCCAGCACATCTTCAGGTAACAAAATCATTGCGTTAAGTGTGTTCACCTTATGCAGCAAAGCTGTCGTCTTGAGAACTTCCATCATATCCTGATTGTTATTACTGCCAGGGCCATCGGTTGCCAATGCAACTGTGATGCCTCGTTCAAGCATTTCAGGTACTCTGGCTACGCCGGATGCCAGGTACATATTACTAACCGGGCAATGCACAACCAGTGCGTTGTGTTTTTCAACCAGATCCAACTCAAAATCTTCCAGCCAGACACTATGCACCAGTTGCATATGAGGTCCTAATACACCTATATCAGCCAGCCACTCGATATGACGGCTACCCCTTGCTTCCAGGTTCATTTCCACTTCTGTGTGTGTTTCTGCTACATGGATGTGTGTGCCAGAACCCCAGCCTTCCGAAATTTTATGCGTCACACACATCGTATCATCACTACAACCCCAGGGGATTAATGGCCCGAATTCCACGCGAATTCTTCCATTACCATTTAT
>NPIE01000845.1_pt1 | contig 47121 bp, 31 predicted proteins | sample 8637661 | NCBI WGS metagenome assembly NPIE01 (sample SAMN07420842, study PRJNA396082) | bioreactor metagenome | isolation source: sample BA12 brine-fed electro-methanogenic bioreactor BA | place: Japan: Kochi | collected 2016-12-09 | reverse complement strand
CCCACTAATCTGCGTAGAACCATTTTGTATTTCGTACCTCCTTCTTCGTCTTTATTCAATATCCACTAACTTGGTGCGCTATACTTGCAGGCCTAAGTGGGATCGATTTCAAGGTATACAGAATTGGTTCTCTAATAAGAAAAACTTTCTACAGTTTTCTGGGTATAATGCTCTCGATTTTGGTAGGTTTTGTACCTTTTCTTGTAGGCATGGCAATCGTTGTGGGCCTTTCCGGCCTTCTATCATCTGTAATGACTTTTGAGGAAGTTATCCAGCTGCATCTATTGCAGACAACCTCAGTTGCAGTAGTTGCACTCATGTGGCTTCTCATTGCGCATGGTGCTGGACAGGGTGCTACATGGGGAGATTAACCTACTAATCGCTTTTGGTGGTCATATTCACCGCCAGCGCCGCCGAAAACGCTCCGCTTTTTGCTGCTTATCCACTCCCCAAAATGACCACTAATCTTGCGTACTATGGGGAGTGTTCTATACTAATCTCAGACACAAAAAAACGCCCCGCGACTTGGGGAAGTCCAGAGCGTTGACCAAAGGCGATGCTGGCGCCCTGGTGGAGATAGGATAACACATCCGCCCGCCGGTGCAAGTCAGGGCCCGGCGGGTTTTGTTTTCCTGTTCACATAGTGACGAGGTAGAAATGCATGTCGATTCCTGATTCGCAGCAGCGGATTTATGAACTACTACAACACGTTTCCACCGAGGGTCTGAGTGCCATCAAGCGCCTGTTCTGGACCGAGTTGAACTATGAAAGGGTGAACGATGCTCTCTCTACTCGCGACTGGCCTGATGGCACTCGCGACCTGCTGATTGAAGATCCCGTGCTGCTGGCACAAAACAAGGCCCAGGCGATGGGTGCCTTCAACGTCATCTACGTGCGCCTCACTAATGCACAACAAGGGCGAGGATTCCCCTTGTCGCTTGCGGCGGAGCGCCTCGTCATCAAACAGCTTTCCAGCGACCATCCCTATGCTCTGTTCCTCTTTAGTGACACCGACGAGCGCCACTGGCACTTGGTCAACGTGAAGCTCGAGCGCCGCCAGGCCGAGGCGGGCGAGGGTCGCGCAATTCAGCCTGTGCTGCGCCGTATCGCCCTCGGCCCCGAGGAGCGGCTGCGGACCGCGGCGGAGCGTATCTCCCTACTTGACCTGGATTCAATAAGCCGGGATCTGTTCGGGCTGAGTGCCATGGCGATCCAGCAGCGCCACGACGAAGCGTTCGACGTGGAGGCGGTGACCGGGCAGTTCTTCAAGAGGTACAAGCAGGTGTTTACCGCGCTCCAGACGGATCTCCGGCAACAGACCGGAGACGCGCAATGGGCGCATGACTACGCGCTGCAGTTCCTGAACCGGCTAATGTTCCTGTACTATGTGCAGCGCAAGCGGTGGCTGGGTCAAGATCCCGAGTTCCTGACCACGTTCTGGGTCGCGTACCAAAGGGCTCAGCGTAACCCAGATACATTCGTCGGCGAGTGGTTGAACGTGCTGTTCTTTGAGGCATTCAACAAGCGCTTCCAGGCAGGGCGCTCCGAAGTCCAGTACTTGCCCGATAAAATCCGCGAGGCGCTCGCGCTCGCGCCATATCTGAATGGTGGCCTTTTTCTCTCCAACGAACTAGACTGGAAGTATGAACCGATAATCACCGACGCCCTATTTAAACAACTTTTCAACTTTCTGGAACACTACAACTTCACTATCAGTGAAGACACTCCTTTGGATCAGGAAGTAGCAGTTGATCCAGAGATGATCGGCAAGGTATATGAGAGCCTGGTCAACGTCTCAGATAACATCGATGAGCGCGGTGATGCCGGGATCTTCTACACGCCGCGCGTCGAGATCGACCTGATGTGCCGGCTTTCGCTCGTGAACTGGTTGTCCAACCACTTGGGTAGCGATCTTAAGTCATTGCTCTATGAGATAGTCTTTGCCCTCGATCCTGAAGAGAAAGTACAAGCCGATGCGACAGCAGCAGAGAGAAACCTCTGGCCGCAACTGAACGAGCTGCTTAGAAGGATCACTGTCCTGGATCCTTCCTGCGGTTCGGGTTCCTTCCTCGTGGGTATGCTCTATGTCCTTGATGACCTTCTAGCGCGCGCTGCATCTCAACTAGGCATAGAGGAGACGCCCTACGAGCGTAAACGTCGCGCCATCGGTCAAAGCCTCTACGGGGTAGATGTAATGGACTGGGCTGTCCATGTGGCCGAGCTTCGGCTGTGGTTGCAGCTGGTCATCGACACTGACTTGGAGCCGGCCGAACTACAGTTCCGCCCATTGCTGCCGAACCTGTCGTTTAGGGTACGTCAGGGTGACAGCCTCGTGCAAGAAGTCGGCGGGATTAACCTGGCACTGCGCAAAGGGAACACCTCGATTCCGTCTAGCATCAAAGGGCGGATCACGCAGTTGAAGGGAGAGAAGCTCAAGTTTTACCACAATGAGCCGCAGCGCAAGTATCAAACGGCCCAACAGCTGCACCTGGCTGAACTTGGGCTTTTCCGTGACCTGCTGGAAGCGCGCGTGAAGGCCCTGGATGAGCGGCAAATCGAACTAGAGCAAGCGTTGCAGCCCCAGGTGAACTTGTTCGGCGAAGTGCAGACTAAGCAGCTGGGGCTGGATCAAGTGCAGTTGGAAGAAGAGGTTGAAGCCTTGCAAGCCGAGCGCGAGCGATTGGTACCAGCGCTCAATGCCCTACGCACGGTAAAGGACGTGCCGTTTGTGTGGGATATTGCCTTCGTGGAGGTGTTTTCCGGTGAGCGGCCCGGATTTGATGTGGTCATCGGTAACCCGCCTTACGTGCGCCAGGAGCTGATCCGCGACCCGCGGATAGACTCTGAGGAAGTGACCGCGGCTGATAAACGGGCCTACAAGGACAAACTGGCGCGGGCGGTCTACACGGCTTGGCCCCAGACCTTTGGTTACGACTGGAGCAAGGGCCAGCCGCGATGGAAGCTGAACGCTAAGAGTGACCTTTACATCTACTTCTACTTCTATGGTCTCTCCCTGTTGAATGAACGGGGTATCTTCTGTTTCATTACTTCAAACTCATGGTTGGACGTTGGGTACGGTCGCGATCTGCAGGAGTTCCTACTGACGCGCGGAGATGTCCGCTTGGTGCTCGATAACCAGGCGCGGCGCTCGTTTGCCAGTGCCGATGTGAATACTGTCATCGTGCTGTTAGGGGCGGCGCGAGATGGGCGTCGAGAACGAGCCGAAGCGCTGCAGCGCGTAGCGAGGTTCGTGATGTTCAGGGCGCCTTACGAGTTGGCACTCAATGCTAGGGTGTGGCAGTGGGTAGAAGAACGCCAGCAGCGCCAACTGAACGAGGACTGCAGAGCATTCCCGTTGACGCAAGGCACACTACATAGGAGTGGCATAGATTCGGAAAGCAAGAAGTACGCAGGGGAAAAGTGGGGAGGTAAGTTGTTACGTGCCCCGGACATTTACTGGGAGATCCTAGAGCGTCACAAAGACAAATTGGTGCGTTTGGGGGATATCGCTGAAGTTCGTTTTGGCATCAAAACTGGGGCGAACGAGTTCTTCTATCTGGACCATGATGCTGTAGAAAGCTGGCAGATCGAGCCCGAGTTCCTTCGGCCAGCTATCAAGAGCTCGCGGCAGTGCAAAACGGTGTGGGTTTCCATACAAGCGGAAGGCGAACTGTCACTGTTCTTGTGTCACAAGTCTCGTGAGGAGCTTGCTGGTACTCAAGCGCTCCGCTATATTGAGTTTGGCGAGAAGCAGGGCTTTCACCGGCGGCCATCTTGTCGAAGCCGTGCCCGTTGGTGGGATTTAGGAGAGAAATCAGGTGCCCGGGTAAACTGCAACTATCTTGTTGATAGAGTGATGCGATTTTTCATTGGCTCACGACCGTTTCTAGTGAGCGATAACTTCCACGAGATTCACTCAGAGTTAGATTCTGTTGCTCTGGCAGCAGCTTGTAACAGCACACTTGCTCAACTCGAGATCAACATAAATGGACGGTCGAACTTCGGGGATGGGCTGTTGAAAATCCAGACTTACGAGGTTGCCAATCTTTTTGTGCCCAAGCCACAGCTCTTGTCAGGCGAGAGCTTGTCACAGATTTTGCGGGATGCATACACCTTGGAGCTTGATGGCTATGACCGACTGCAACTAGACACCTTGGTCTTTGACGCGCTTGGTTTCAGTGTTTCAGAACGTGAAGCTGTTCTGGAAGCGACACAAGAACTCGTACGGTTGCGGCTAGAAAAAGCTGGAAGTCTGTGAACGCCCCTAAAGTAGTGATCTGGCATGGGAGAGGATAGACAATGCAGCAGTTCGAGAGTTGTACGGATGCAGTTAGTGGCTTCTGCGCTGACTTAGTGAAGCGTGGCTTTGTGATTGCGCAGCAACTGAAGGTTAAAGCTAATCTTGGTAGAGGTCGGTACTTGTATGAGGATCGGATCATCACAACGACAAAGGAGATCTACCACATCAAGTGTCGACCAAAAGGACGCTGGATACCGAAAGATAGTTCACAGGTATCCAGTTTTGGGAAGGAACTAGATGAGCGATACAAGCACCTAATTCGCACATTCGGCAATGGTGATCCAAGTATCTCAGGCATCAGTGAAGACCGCATACTCGATTTGCTGGAAATGGAGGCCGAGGGTTACAAACCGTATCTCGTAACGATCTTCCCGCGGACTGGTGAGGTTCTGTGGTGTCACGTTTCTGAAGCATATGACATGGTAATGCGTTACGGAACACTGCCGCAATTTTCATTCCAGGGTGTGGAAGGCATGACTTTTTGCTCGATACCGACCGGCTGGATGAAGAAGTGGGGAGAGGTGATCGTCGCTCCTCCGACTATGGTGCAGTAGTGAGTTGGCGGAGGGACACGATGTCAGCTATCGGTCTTGATTTTGGTACGGGCAACTCGGTATTAGCGCTTATGCAAGGCAACCAAGCGCAAGTTTTCAGAACTCAAACAGATAGCATAGGGATGAGTTCTGACGTATTGATCGATGATCGTGGCTTGATCTATGCAGATCCTCAAGATTTACCCAGCCCACCACCGGGGTTTAGGCGTGTGGCAGCTATAAAGCGACATCTGTTAATGCTTCCGTTCGGCACCGGTAGTGAGCATGAGAAGTGGGTAACGTCGGCTGTGGCAAGGTTGCGATATCTCTATGAAAGTTTTCTAGCCTCCAGGAGTGAACCGATCGTCAAGGCGGTTCTAACTTGCCCAGCGAATGCAAGCCAGGTGTATCGTGAACTTCTCATTGGGATAGGGCGTCGCATAAACCTTCCAGAAGTCGATATTGTCGATGAACCTACGGCAGCGGCGGTCCACCATGGGCTCGCAGAAGTTGCTTCGCGCTATGAACGTTGGCTGGTTGTAGACTGGGGATGTGGAACCTGTGATGTCTCATTGATTGAGCGGCATAAAGGGCAAGCCGACCTCCAAGTGAAGGCTGTCAAAGGGGACAACAAACTTGGCGGCATGGATATGGATGGGTTGTTGCGAGCACACCTTGCGCGACGATATAGTTTTACTGAGCAGATTTGCCCCTTATGGCAGGTGGAGTCCGTTAAGAAACGGCTCAGCGAGGTGGATCAAGTTACTGAGACGCTGAATCTGGAAGATGGACGATCGGTACCCATTGCCGTCATCCGTCCTGAGCTAGAGACCCTGATCCAGCCTCTGTTGTTGCGGGTCCAGGCACTGATCACCAGCGCCCTGGAAGAGGTGCATTGGGGTGACGTGCATCAGGTGATTGCGACAGGTGGCCCGATGCTGATGCCGGCGGTAAGGCGGATGCTCGCCGAGACCCTGGATCGCGATGAGGACGAGCTCTTGTGGCGCGACCCGCTCACCAGCGTAGCTCAGGGCGCAGCACGCTTGGCTGAACTCAAACGTAGCGGTGGTCTCGTTGTTACTAATCAGGTGGCCCAATCGATCGGTGTGCGAGTGGTGCAGGGCACTAATGAAGACGCCTACCATCAAGTGATCCATCGTGGCGACACGCGCCCCACGACCGGGTTGGCAACTCTGACAACCAGTGTCGATCTGCAGGACGTTATTGCAGTGGAGATCCGTGAGGGCGACAATCGGAGCGCTGCAGCCAATGCCCTGTTGGGGCGGTTCAATATCGTCGTGCGCCCGGAGAAAAAGGGTGAGGTAAAGGTTCGGCTAGGTGTGAGATTGGGGGATGCTGGCGCAATGGAGACCTGGGTAGAGGCTATAGGTGACCCCAATGCCCTGCGCCAGGTTCAGAAGCTAGCGAGCCTTCGTGTGGAGCGCGGCTCCACGATGACTGGCGAGGCTGAGCTCCGTCTAGGGGATCCTGTAGATGAGTTCCAGACATGGGTGAGCGAGGGTACTGTCGACCCTGATGTCGCCAGACAGCACTATGAACGGCTCAAGATTAAGTACCACCCAGATCGGGACCCAGACCACCGGGACCACTGGAACGAGCGCCTCGCGGCTTTGGATAGTGCCTTTGATGACTTTATGGCTGAGGTACAGCGGCGGATTCGTGCGACCACGTTGCCAGACCTGCCTTGGAATGATCTACAGGCGCTTAGAGCGGTAAAGGTGGATGAAGTCCTGGCGCAGCGCCTCGTTCATTGCTTAGCGCGAGGGATCGGTGGTGAAGCTCGGCAGTCCGATTTGCTGGTCCTGCTGAAGCGGTATCCGGACTACCGACGGGTGCTCGCTTCCTATCTTTTTGCAGCCCAACGCAACTCGGTATTGCAGGCCCTTCTGGCGCAGGATGACCGCCCGCACGTTGGACTTGTTGTGCTCTTACAGAATCTGCCGAACAAACCTATTCGCGAGCGGCATGAGGTTCTGAAAGCTGCCTATCGGCTCCCGGTGGAACGCGTGCGCGAGATATTAGGTGATCCTAATCTTGATATTGCTCAACTCTACGTGCAAGTTCCGCAAGAAGCTCCGCAGGCAGTTGACCCCTTAGGACGAACTGGCGCGACACCGGCTGGCGGCGCTGTACCGCGAGTTCCTCTCACTTTCGATTACCGTAACGGTAATACTTACGTGAGCGGAAAAACATATCAAGTAAAGGAGCGGCTAAAAGAGTTGGGGTGTCGCTGGGATCGTACCAATAAGGAATGGTATGTGATTGGCAAAACCCTGACTGAAAAGGATGTTTGGCCCGATGCTTGAGCTCTTTGTCAGTGACCAATTTCTCGCTGGTTTGGAACAGCTCACGGCTGATCTTCAGAAACAGACGTTGCGTAAGCTGGACCTGCTGGCGAACAACCCGCGCCATCCTTCTCTCAATGCTCATCAATTGCACAAGGTGCCGGGAAAGTGGGAATGTTATATCACGATGTCTCACCGGCTCATCTACGAGCCGGTTGAGGGAGGGCTCCAGCTATGGTATGTGGGTTCGCACAAGATCGTGGACCGTGTACACCAGGCTGGCTTTGCCTCTCACACCGCATTTCGCCGCTGGCAGGAACCAGCAGAGACATCTGAGGCGCCGTCCTTTGAAATGCCAGCGGAGTGGCTTGAACCTCGTGATGACCGCGCTCCGGACAATCCCTTCTCGCGGATGCCTCCCGCTGCGCTGCGCGTGTTGGGCGTTCCCTCAGAGCTGGTCAAGGCCGTCCAGCAGATTCTGTATCTGGAGAATATTGAGAAACTGCGCGGACTGCCCTCACATACGTTGGACTGGATGCTGGATCTAGCGACAAATCCAGACTTGGAAGCTGCACTATTTGACCCTCGCCGGTTGATCTTCCGGGCTACGCTTGATCAGCTCGAAGGCTACTGTGAGGGACAGATCAAGCGGCTGATGCTCAACCTCTCGCCGGAGCAGGAGCGCTACGTCCAACTGGACCTGCCGGGTGCTCTGCTGGTCCGCGGCTGCGCTGGGTCCGGCAAAACGACCGTTGCTGTCTATCGGGCCCTGCGCTTTGCGCAGCGCGGTGACAGGGTCATCTTCCTCACTTTTAACAAGACGCTGGCGCAGGTCAGCCGCCGCTTGATCGAAGAACTGGTGGGGCCGCTGCCTCAGAACCTGGTGATCACCCACATCGATGCTTGGCTGGTTGCTTATCTTCGAAACCTGGGGCGGACGGTAGATATGGTCGACGACGCTGATCAGGCCACGCTGCTGCGTGCGGCGATCCGTACCGCCAGGAAGGGCCGTCGAAGTGCCGTCTTCACCATGCCCTGGACTTTCTTCCGCGACGAGATCGTGCGCGTGATCAAAGGCAATGGGCTGCGCAGCGAGGCGGATTATCTGGCGATCCCGCGCTATGGGCGCAGGTCCGCGTTGCTGCCTGAGCCGCGCCGCGCCGTGTGGGCCGTCTACGACGCATATCAGGCCGCCCTCAAAGCGCGCGGGCAGGTGGATTGGCAGGATCTGGCAATCCTGGCCTACGATGAGCTCCTGCAGCAACCGCTGGCTTCGCCTTATGATCATGTCGTCATCGACGAGGGACAGGATTTCACCGCGATGCAGTTGCGGGTGGCGCAGCGCTTGAACAAGGGAAGGCCCGCATCCGTGCCGCGTACTCTGTTTCTCGTCGGCGACGTGGCACAGACGCTCTATGCACGGGGCTTTAGCTGGAAGTCCGCCGGCTTGCAGGTGCAGGGGCGGAGCTTCAGCCTGCGACGCAACTTCAGGAACACGCGCGAGATCGCCGAAGCCGCCGCGGTGCTCAATGCGTACAATCACAATGTCAAGCTGTCTGAAGATTTCGTGGACCCTCAATACGTAGAACGGCAGGGTCCCAAGCCAATCGTACTGCGCTGCGATACGACGGATCGTGAGCCACGGGCCGTATGCGAGAAGATCCTCGACCTGGCCGGGGATCAGACCTTTCGGGTCTCGGACTTTGCCGTGCTCTGTCCTACTGCCGACTTGTGCAGTGAGTATCGCGACCGCCTGACAGTCGCCAGCATCCCCTGCCAGGTCTATGGGGATCAGGACTTCGATATCCTGGAAGAGCGGGTCAAGGTGCTCACCATTCACTCCGCCAAGGGAATCGAGTTTCCGGTGGTTTTCGTGGTGGGATTGCATGAGGGTATCCTTCCTCACATAATCTACCGCGATAAGGATGAAGAGGCGACGTTGGAGCTAGAGCGCCAACGCACGCGACTCTATGTTGGTATGACGCGGGCGGCGGAGGCACTTTACCTGGTTACCTCAGCGCAGGCGCCTTCGTCGTTCGTTGGCGAGATCACACACGTGACGTGTGAAGAAGACTACACTGGAGGAAAGGCATGATTGCTGGCGTTACAGCAGACCTGCCCCGTTGGCTGCGGGAACTCAACTTGCCGGAACCAGAGATCGCGTATCCGGTCACTCTGGACGGGACGTCAGTTACCCTGATGTTGGCCTATCCTGACATGCAACTGGGCATCGTGGAGCGCGGGGTGATGGGCGAGACGGAGCTGGCCGGCTGGACCCTCTGGTCGTGCGATTCGGCAACCGAGGTGTACCGGGCCCTGGTGCAGATCGGCGAACGACTGGGGATCAAGCCGGAGATCCGCCGCGTGGACTTCCACCGCGTGGAAGCGTTCTTTGCCAGCGGGGCATGTGACTCCGCCCGAGATGCACTGGATGAGCTGCAGGAGAGCCTTTCGCCCGGACACCCGGACTGGGGTGCTTGTGAGGTCTGGCGGAAAAGAATCCGGAAGGAGTGCCGTGCTCCGGCCACTTCACAGAAGCCCGTCTCTCCTCCGCCTACTGATGCGATGCGGATATCGACAGGCCTTCTCCTTCGCGCTGACGCCGTGCAGCTTTCGGGTTCAGGTAGCCTGCTGCCTGCTCATAATCACCTGGGCCTCTTTACCCCGGCTCAGTCGGATCAGATGCGCGCAGTGGACGCGGTCTGGGCTGCATCGGTGGATGGCGCTCAGACAGACTTATGGGCGGCGACGGTCAAGGGCCATCCCACAGCGCAGGAGGACACGGAAGGTGCCGCCTGGGAATTGGTGGCCACAGCGCGGTTAATGTTGGAAGAACTGCTTCGCCGTCTTGGCAGCCGTGCCACCTTTGTTTGGGATATTGACCGGATCCAGCCGCTATTGGAGAAGTGGCACGAGCAAACCATCGGGCGTCAGTTGGACGGCGTCCTATTGGTCGATCTGCGCGCTCTGGCCCTGGTCGCCTTCCCGACGGTCAAACGGACCGATCGTCCGGAATCTCTATGTGAGGAGTTGGGGCTATCCTATCACAATGCGCAGGGCTTTGGCGGGCCACTGGCTGCGCAAGCCGCGCTGCTAAATGCGTGTGCCGAGAAGCTCGGAAGCCTGGATTGGGTGGTGCGTGCAGCCCTGCGTGACGTGCTGGCGTTGACCTCTCTGCCACCGGGATGGGTGGATGCCCTGATGCCTGTCGGAACCGCGTCAGGTGTCGGCGCCTATATGACGGCGCTGGAGACCCATTTCAACAGCCTGCCACGCCCGCTCAAGGTCAGTCCGGGTTCGGAAGAGACGCCGCTTCCGCCTACCGAAATGTTCTTCGATAAGGGAGGATATCTGGCCCAGGGGTTCGGGTCGGGGTATCGCCCGCGCGGCAGCCAACGGGACTTTGCGCTTTCCGTTGCCAAGGCTTTGACCTCTTCAGCCCCGTACCTGCTTGAGGCCGGCACCGGAGTAGGTAAGACCATTGGCTACCTGGTCCCGCTGCTGCTGCACGAGGGGCGCAGCTACGTCGCCACGCACACCAAGAACCTGCAGGATCAGGCGTGGGAGAAGGATGTGCCCGTGGTGCTGGATGCACTGAGCCGTGCAGGTATCGAACGCAAGGTCGCCATTCTCAAGGGCAAGGGCAATTACGTGTGCTTGCAGACCGTGGCGGACTGGTTGGACTCCCTCGACGAGTCGCTCAACACATCGGCAGAGGCGTTTACCTTTGCCGCCGTCGTCCACTGGTTGATGTTCACGGCAACCGGGTGGTTAAGCGAGATCGAGAGCCTGGGACGCCCGGAGATCGTGGCGCGCCTTGCGCGAGACCAGGCGCCGCCGGAGTTGAACGCGACCTGGGCCGACATCGACCCACACGCCCGCGCTAGGGACGCCGCGGACGAAGCCGATCTGGTGTTGGTCAATCACAGTTACGTTGTGGCACTGGCCAAGTACCAGGATCCTGACAAGGCAGACGTCGATACACTGCTGTTTGATGAAGCGCACAATCTCGAGAATGTGGTCACTGAAGCGCTAACACTGGATTTCACACCTTGGACGCTGCAGTATGAGCTGCGCAGCCTCGTGCGCCGGACTTCTGAAGGGCAGTCACGCGGGCTCTTACGCGCCCTCATCTCCCATCCTCAGGTCGAGACCGACGAACGCCTGGGCCGTTTCAGGGATGCTGTCACAACGCTGGAACAGGGTCTGGACGCGTGGTGTAATCAGGCGCGCGAGCGGTTGGCTGAAGTCTGTGTCGGGGAAGGGGATTTCGATCCGGACCAGCCGGTCGTGTTCCCTCTCTCGATGTTCTGGGCTCTGCCCGAAGAGGAGATCTCGTCCGACATGCCCCAAATGGTGGAAATTCGGACGGCTACCTCATTGCTCGCCGATCAGATCGACGCGCTTAGTTTAGCGATTGAGGAAGTGCTGGGAGGCTTCTCTTCCTGGCATGGCTTGCCGCGCCGTCTGGCCGGCTCGTTGGGATCGCTGCTGCAGCATCTGGAGGAGAACCTGGAGGCCCTGCGCAGCCTGTTGGACGTCGAGGCCGAGGATCAGGTGCACTGGGCCGAGGCGCGCGTTCGCCTGGACAGCGAGGGGCAGCCGGCGTTGATCGGCAACGCCGTCGCGTGGTGGGCCGAGTTCCACAGCACGCCAATCGATGTGGCGGCCTGGCTGCACGACACGCTGCCACCTCTCTATAGCCACCGTCTTTATGTCTCCGCAACGCTGACCGTAGGCGATGAGTTCACAAGCATCATCCGCCGCCTGGGCCTTGCTCAGACGGACCCGGCCCAGCAAGACCCGAAGGGCGTCCCAGACTCGGACCCGGCACCCGTCGCCGAGATCTTCCCATCCCCGTTCAACTATCAGGATCAGGTGCTGCTGGCCATACCGGACGATACCCCGACCCCACGATCATCCACGGATCCGCTATATCTCGAAAGCATGAGCCGGCACATCGCCCAGCTCGTTCGCGTGAGCGAGGGGCGCGCGCTGGTGCTATTTACCTCGCGCAAGGCGATGCGCCAGGTCCAGATTCGGCTCCAGGATGAGTTGGAGCGGGAGCGCTTCGTCGTTCTCGCGCAGACCTCGACCAACCGTGCTGCCATTATCGAACGCTTCAAAGCCGCACCTGGGGCTGGCGAGCGCGTGGTGTTGCTCGGCTTGCGGGCCTTCTGGGAAGGGGTGGACGTGCCGGGCGATGCCTTGACAATCCTGGCCATCACCCGGCTGCCCTTCGATCACTTCACGCACCCTGTCGCAGTCGCCCGCCAGCGACATTACCGGGCGCACCACTTCGATGCCGACTACTTTCGGGAGGTCGTGGTCCCTGCCACCTTCCTCCACCTCCGGCAAATGTATGGGCGCCTCATCCGCCGGGAGGATGACCGCGGGGTCTGCATCATGCTCGACCCGCGTGTTGTGCAGCGATCCTATGGACGCCTCTTGCTGAGCCGTCTACCTGGAAGTCAGCGGGTGATCGACCATGCCCCGCGGGTGCTGGGGCGTATCCAGCAGTTCCTCGGAGGAGAGGTGTTGCCGGAGGAGCCTGCGCCTGTCGCGCAGGCGTATCTGCTGTCGCCTGAGCAGCGGGCCATCGTTGTATCGCCTGCCCGGCGCATTTTGGTCAGGGCCGCAGCCGGCTCCGGCAAGACGTCGGTCTTGATCACTCGCATCACCCACGTGATTCGTACAAACCAGGCTCGTCCCGAAGAGGTGCTGGCGCTGACGTTCACGAATAAGGCACAGGGCGTGATGCAGGAGCGGCTGATCAACCAACTGGGCGCTCAGGCTTACGAGCTTGATCGCAACGTGCTGACTTACCACAAGTTCGCGGCTCGGATCATTCGCCAGGCCAATGTGGAAGCCGGTAAAGAGACCGTGTTTTTGAACGAGAACAGCCCCGAGGTGCAAGCTAAGCTACTGCAGCCGGCACGCCAGGAAGCGGGACTCTCCGAAAAAGACCTCAACGACGATGATGCGCTCACGGTGATCGCCTACGCACAGAATGGCCTGGTGGATGAAGCCGAACTCGCCGCGGAACTGCCGGCGTTAGCGCAGGTAGATCCGTTCAGTGCCCGGTTAGGTCGATTCTTCCTGGCCTACGTGCGGCTGCTGCGTGAAGCTGAGTTGTTGGACTACGGCGAGGCCATCGTCAAAGCCGTGCGAATCCTGCGTGAAGATTCTGACGCGGCAGAAAGGTGGAGCGGGCGATTCAAGTGGATCTTCTGCGACGAGTACCAGGACACCAATCCCGCGCAGGCCACCCTCCTGGCCTTAATCGGTCAGCAGGCCCGTCTTTTTGTAGTGGGCGACAGCGCGCAGTCGATCTACTCCTGGCAGGGCGCCGATCCGGACAACCTGCGCCGGTTTGAACAGGACTTCCCCAACACCAGTTCGTTTGTGCTCAGCCTCAACTACCGCTGCTTCCCGAACTTGGTCGACATTAGCACGCACTTTTTGGAGCAGTGCAGTCAATCCCAGGGCATCCCCATCACGTACGACAATAAGCGTTCGAACGACCGGCAGAGCGTGTACTATCTGCACAGTGAGGATGATCGAGAGGAGGCCCGCTCCATCGTCCTGCTGGCTAAGCAAGCGCGAACCTTGGATATAGACGAGGCGTCTGGGCTTCCCGCAACCGTGGGCGTGCTCGCGCGGAAGTGGGACTTGCTGCGGGCCCTGGAAATTGAGCTGATCCGGGAGGGGGTCCCCTACAAGTATGAAGGTGAGACTGCGCGAGGGCTGTTGGCCGGTTCGGTGCTCAGCCAGATCGTGCAGCGAGGGGCTGAGCTGTGGCTGCGTTCGGAGACCGATCAGGTGCTGGGCGACACACCGGAAAGCAAGATTGTGGCAGAGATCCGTGCCGGAACGCTCACCCTTGCCGCCGAGTTGCTGGACCGTGCCCAACGGATCCTGAACCTGAAATCTGGACAGGACTACGACTATCGGGACTACGGTCTCCTGCGCGATCTGTTAGCCGGGAAACCAGCCGAGGCTTTGGTGCCGCTCGCGCCCGGTGGCGCACAGGAGAACCCGGTTGTGTTGTCAACCATACACAGCCAGAAGGGGGAGGAGTTCGACACGGTCTTCGTCCTTGGCCTGGAGAAGGGGAATTCACCACACCAGCCACCGGCCAGCCATGCCCGGTTGCTCGAATGGCGCCGGATCGTGCAACGCCTGAGCCACGCGACATGGCGCCAGACGCTCAGCGACGAGGAGATGCAGCGCATCTACGAGCAAGAAGAAGAGCGCATCTTCTATGTGGCGATGACCCGCGCGCGTCACAACCTGGTTATTGGCTATGCCGATCGACGTCTGTACAGGGCTTATGCCAAGTCCGAATTCCTGCCCAAGGCCTATATGCAGAGCGCGGTCAAGGAAGTGAGTGAGCCCTATCACGTGGACCTCGCCGAACCAGAACCGCCCGATCCTTCCGATGAATACCGGCCCGACGGGCGGAACTTCCAGACGGATGCAGGCGTGTGGGTCCGGTCAAAGTCGGAGCAGTTGCTGGCCAACGAGTTCACCCGCCGGGGCATCTACTTTGAGTACGAACAGCCGGTGGAGGGCGTGGCGAATGCTCTGCCGGACTTCATCTTCCCGGACTACGGAGGCTACGTGTTGGAGCACTTGGGGTTGTTGGGCAAGCCCGACTACGATGCGCGTTGGGAGATCAAAGAGCAGCGATATGAGGCAACGGGCATCCCCTACACCTGCACCACTGAAGCCGACATCGCCACACTTCCGGCCACCATCGAGCGCTTACACAGGCAGTTCCAGAACTGGGCAGAGTCCAGGTATGGTCCCGAGCGGGCAGAGCGCATCGCCCAAGTCGAGCGGCTGCGCCAAAACTACACCGGGTTCCGGATCGGCGGTGCCCTCGATTCGTTTGGCAAGGGCTTGTTTGGAGCGCACAATGCAAGTGACGATAGCGTGGTCGCCGTGGCGGTGGTCTGGGATGGCGGTGACGAATCAGGTATGCCTGCCCCGGACCTTCCCGGTATCGGCGCTTGTAACTGGATACGACTGGAGATCCCCGACCTCGAGGTGTGGATTGCCAAGTTATTTTGATCCACTACAGTTCACTGTGTGCTTGGGGAGTATGCGGTGCAGTGGTTTAGATTAAGGAGGCACCCATGCCCCATGACATCATAGACAATCGTACCGAAAAGCTCGTGGACGCCATCCGGCGCGTCCTGCCGGGAAGTGATGCGGCGAAATTCGCTGTGGGCTACTTCTTCCTCTCCGGTCTGGAAGCCATCGCCGACCAGCTCGCCAACGTCCGCGAGCTGCGGCTGCTCATCGGCAACACCTCCAACCGCGAGACTATCGAGCAGATCGCCGAGGGCTATCGCCGCCTGGAGCAGGTGCGGGAAGCGGCGGAGGTCATCCAATATCCCAAGCGGGCTGCGATGGATGCCGCCGTCACGACCACCGCCCAGGCCATCGGCCAAACCGCCGCCGCGCTCGATCAGACCGACGCCGCCGCCGCGCTGGTGAACACGCTGGTGGAGCTCATCGAGGCCGGGCGGCTCAAGGTGCGCGTTTACACCCACGGGCGGCTCCACGCCAAAGCCTACATCTTCGATTACCCGCCCGCTAGCCCCTACGGGCGCGGGCAGGCCATCGTCGGCTCCAGCAACTTCACCCTCTCCGGCGTCAGTCTCAACACGGAGCTCAACGTCAAAGTCCACGGCGACGCCAACCACGCCGAGATCACCCGCTGGTTCGAGGCGCTCTGGGCTAAGGGGCAGGACTTCGAGGCGCACCTGATGCAAGAATTGCGCGCCGCCTGGCCTCTGGCACTGGTCACGCCCTACGAACTCTACCTCAAGACACTCTACGAACTCGTCCGCGATCAATTAGAGGGCGCTGCCGCCGCCGAGCTCTTCTGGCGGGATGACATCACGGCTACGCTCACTGAATTCCAGACGCGGGCGGTCACGCAGGCCGTGCAGATGATCCAGCGCTACGGCGGCTGCTTCGTCGCCGACGTGGTGGGGCTGGGCAAATCCTACATCGGCGCGGCCATCGTCAAGCACTTCGAGCACCAGGACCGGGTGCGCCCGCTCATCATCTGTCCCGCGCCGCTGGTGGAGATGTGGGAGCACTACAACCAGGCATACCAGCTCAATGCGCAGGTGCTCTCACTGGGGCTGTTACGTGAGGATGAAGACCACGGCCCGGAATGGCTGCTCTACGATGAGCGCTACCGGTATCGCGATTTCGTGCTGGTGGATGAAAGCCATAACTTCCGTAATACCAACAATCAGCGTTACCGGGTGCTACAGAGTTACCTTGCCGCTGGCGACCGTCGCGTGGTTTTTCTCACGGCTACACCCCGCAACAAGTCGATTTGGGACATCTTTAATCAGTTGAAGCTCTTCCACCCCGAAGAGGTAACCCAACTGCCGGTAGATCCACCCAACTTACGCACTTACTTCAAACTGGTAGAAGCGGGAGAGCGACGTTTGCCAGAACTCCTGGCCCACATTCTTATTCGGCGCACCCGGCAGCACATCCTACGTTGGTATGGCTACGATGGGGAGACAGGCCAACGGGTGGATCCCGATGCCTTCGCCCCCTACAAAAGCGGGAAACGGCAGGCTTATGTCATGGTGGCCGGGCAGCGGCAGTTCTTTCCCCAGCGGGTGCTGGAAACCATCGAGTACAGCGTAGAAGCAACCTACGGTGGCTTCTACGATCAACTGCGTAGTTATTTGGCTGCACCCGCTTCCCCACCCATGCGGGGGGAAGGTGAAGTCCTCACTTTCGCCCGCTATGGCCTGTGGCAATATGTCCTTCCCGAGAAACAAGAGCACCCCCCCTACGTCGATTTAAAACGCGCGGGGGCCAACCTGCGCGGACTGCTGCGCGTCATGCTCTTCAAGCGGCTGGAATCCAGTATCCACGCCTTCCGGGAAACAGTAGCCCGCATGTTGCGGATGCACGAATCCTTCTTGGACGCTCTTGGCCAGGGTATAGTCGCTGCCGGTGAGGCCGCGCAGCAGCTGCTCTACGAATCAGATCAGGACGAAGAACAGGCGTTGTGGGATGCGTTGGAGCAGGTCACGGGGCGCTACGACCTGGCGGATTTCGACCTTGATGCACTCCGGGCGGATCTGGCGCAGGACATCCGGCTCCTGCAGCAGATGCTTACTTTGGTGCGACCGCTTACGCCCGAGCGGGACGCTAAATTCCAGACGCTTCGCACTCGTCTGGCCCAGGCCCCCCTCACTGATGGCAAGGTGTTGATCTTCACTCAGTACGCCGATACCGCGCAGTACCTCTATGACAATCTGGTATTGGAGCGTCCTGAGCCGGATATTCAGGTCATCTACAGCGGCGACAAAAGCAAGGCCCAAATCGTGGCTCGATTTGCGCCCAAAGCCAATCCGCAGTTACCACTACTGCCAGGTGTGCCCGAAATCCAGACCCTCATCGCCACCGATGTGCTCTCAGAGGGCCTCAACCTGCAAGACTGCGACAATCTGATCAACTACGACCTGCACTGGAATCCCGTGCGCCTGATTCAGCGGCTAGGCCGCATTGACCGCATCGGCTCAGAGCATGAGCGTATCTATGCGTACAACTTCCTGCCGGAACGGGCGCTAGAGCGGAATCTCGGCCTGCGGGAGCGCTTGGCACAGCGTATCCAGGAGATTCATGACACGATCGGCGAGGATGCAGCCATCCTGGAGCCGGGCGAGCGGCTGAACGAAGAAGCTTTGTACGCCATTTACGCCCAGGGTGATCTGGGTTACTACGAGGAAGATGGCGCGGACGACTTTGTAGATCTCAACGAAGCACTAGAACTGGTGCGCCAACTGCGAGAAGATCAGCCAGAGCTCTACCACCGCGTTGCGAATCTCCGCGATGGCATCCGGTGTGGTTACGCCAACGGGCAAGAGGGCGGGGTGGTCTTATGTCGAGCGGGACGTTACCGGCAACTCTACCAGCTAGATGCGGCGGGTGAGATCGTCAGCCGCGACGCACCCCGTATCCTGCATCGCCTGAAATGTGCACCAGACACGCCGCCCAGTGAGCTCTCCGTCGGGCACAACGTACAGGTCATGCGGGTCAAACGAGCCTTCGAACGCGAAGTCCACACGCGACGGGCCGAGCAACAGCACACGCTGGCGCTGACCAAAGCGCAGCGTTACGTCGTAGCAGAGTTGCGGGTGCTGTATGCCGAAGCGGATGAGGTTACGCGGCAACAAATAGCCGTGGTGGATACGATATTCCAACAGCAGCTCACCCGCCCCATCGTGCGCACGGCCCTCAACCAGTTACGCCGTGAACGGCTGACAGGACATGCACTGCTGGAAGCCCTAACGCAGTTGGTGCAGGTACATGGGTTGGAATCCGTACTACATCAGCAGCAGACCAGCAAGGAAGAGGATAAAGCATTGCCTATCATTGTCTGTAGCGAAAGTTGGAGCGACTAATCCCATTACCGTTACCGAATCAGATGTGGGAGTTTTCTCTCATCCGACTTTCCAAAGTACGGGCTATGTTATCAGCACCGTCAATGGTAACGTAGGCATAGGCAGGAAAGTGACTGGGGTAAAGCCCCTATCTCACCATAGTTGACACTCTCAAGCGCTAGACCGCGCGTAGCGTAATGAAAAAACCCTCTAAAGAGGGCGAAAAAACGTCGATAGTCAAATGGCAAGTATAACTCAATACGCGGTACAGCGTGCCGCCCAACGGGCCGCGAGCTAAGCCGCCCCCCCATCCACGCCCGCGCAGCGACCAGGGGCCCCAGAACCGAGCGCGGCCACAGACGCACACACAGCTCCGAGGCTACGCCATACGTCTATTATTGTACGCCATATCAACCAACCAGAAGGCCAATAATTCTTCGCACTTCCTCTGGCATCCGCTCGCTCTGCCCACTGACTCCCTCTAGCCCCCCCAGTCCATCTAGCACCTCCTACCACGGCCCCCACCCCTCCGCCACGCCAGACAAGAGGCGCGCCACAAACGCCCGGCAGGAACTCAGGCCCGGCGTAGGGGCGCCGCCGCTCCCCACCGTCACTTCCGGCTCCGGGAGATGGGGACGCTCCCCCTGCTCCAACGCTCGCCGCACCTGGACCAACCACGGCAAGGCGCTCTGCACCCCAGGGTGCTCCGCGTACCAGCCCTCAGCCTGGCGCCACGCTTCCCGCGCCGCCTCCGGTTGGCCCCGAAGTCCCGCCCCCAGCGCCTGCAAGGCCCACAGGTCGCCGGTCTCCTCCGGCTCCGCGAGATCGGCCAGCCTCGCCAGCAAGCGCTCCGCCAGGCCCCACGCCTTGCCACGCAGCGCCCACAGCACCACCTCCACCCCGGCCTGCCGCAGGGGCAACTGCAACGCCGCCCGGTAGGCCAGCCACACCGCTCCCTCCTCCGCGCCCGCCCGCCAGCCCTGGGCCAGCAGACGCGCCCGCGCCTGCTGCTCCAACAGTTGCTCGATGCGCCCGGCGCAGATCCCCGCCCGCATCTCGGGGGCCAGGCGCGCGTAGGAGCGCAGCGCCCGGTAGTACCACCGGCTGGCCTCGCGCCCCCGGCCCTGCTCCAGGGCGTAGGCTCCGGCAAACTCGCAGGCCTCCGCTAGCGCCAGCCGGTCCGCCTCGTTTAGACCGCGAACCAGACGGTGATGGCCGAGGGCGGCGCTCACCGCCGCGTAGTGCGCCGCCGCCGGCTCTGTCAGCCCCTGCTGCAAGGCCCACCACCCCTCCCACACCTGGACCCGTAGACTGAGATGGGCGTTCCCCGTCTCCGCAGCCAGCTCTCGCAATTCGGCCAACAGCGCTGCATGGCGCGCTCCATCCCCCAGCCGCACTGCCGCCTCCAGGCCCCAGACCCAGATGGTGGCCCAGGTGGCCTCTGGAATTCGCAGCGCGGGATCCTGCGCCCGGGCCTGCACGCGCAACGCCTCCGCCCGCTCGATCCAGGCCTGCAAGGCCGCCCACTCCCGCTGCTGCTGGAGATAGGCGCCGCCCAGATAGCCGAACCCTTCCGCCCACGCCAGCGCCCGCGCTCCCGGTGTCACCTCTCCCTCGAGTAGCCGCCGCCAGCCCTGGCCCACCGCCAGCCAGGCGTGGACGATGTGCGGCCAATGCCGCCGCAGAATCCGCCGCTGCCCCCGCCGCCCCGGTTGCCGGTGGAGCGCGCGCACCAGCAGGTCCAGCGCGTGCCTCACATGCCGCCGCCAGACCGCGCCCGCCCGCTCCTCGGTTGCAAGCCGCCCCCGCACGAAGAGCGCCACCCACCGGGGCAGCCGGTACCGGCGCCGGGGTTCCAGCTCTTCCACCAGGCTCGCCTGCACCAGTTCGCGCAGGGCCTGGCGCTCCTCCCGGTGCTGCCCACCCGGTTCCCCCTCCGGGAAGAGATACTCCAGGGCAAAGGGCTGCCCCGGCGCCAGCCCACCCAGCAGGTACAGCAACCGCCGCCCCGCCCGCGAGCGGTAGGCATAGCTCACCGCCAGCGTCCGCCGCACACTCGCCCGCCGCCGCTCCGCCTGCGGCAGGGCCACCGCTTCCAGCGCCTCGTGGGGCTCCCGCAGCGCGGCCAGGGTCGCGGACCAACCCCACTCCTTCACCACCGCCGCGCCCAGCACCAGGGCCAGCGGCAGGTAGTCCACCAGCGCCGCCAGCTCGGCGATCTGCGCCGGCGTCCCCGGCGTCCCTCCCAGCCGCCGCCGCACCAACGCCTGCGCTGCTGCCGGTTCCCAGGGCACCACCCGCACCAGGTGCTCGTCGATGTGGGCCTGCTGCGCCAGCCTCCGCTCCCGCAGCGTCACCAGCGTCGCGCTGCCCGGCCCCGCCACCAGCAGGGTCTCCAACGCTTCCGCCTCCCACACGTCATCGAGCACCAGCAGGTAGCGCCGCCCCTGCTCCGCCAACCGGCTTCGTATCCGCTGGCGCAGCGCAGTGAGGGGTTCCTGCTCCGCGCTCTTCAACCCCAGCCACCGGCCCCAGGCCTCCAACACCGCCCGGGGATCGCCCCCCGGCCCCACGTGCCCCCAGAGCACACCGTGCCAGAAGTGCGCCTGCACCCGCCAGTCCAGCGCCACCGCCTGCGCCAGCACGCTCTTTCCACTCCCGCCGCTGCCCCACACCACCACCGGTCCGGCCAGCTCCGGCCCCAGCAGCAGCGCTTTAAGCGTGGCTAACTGCGCGACAGGCGCGACGTAATGCCGGGGCACCTGCACCCCCTGCGCCTCGGGATCCAGCCACGTCGCCTGCCAGGCCTCCAGCCAGGCCAGAAACTCCCGCCGCGCCCGCCCCATCCCCACCTGCGGGTCCACCGCCGCGCGCTCCCCCAATAGGGGGACGCGGCGCACCCGCTCCAGAGCCGTTTCCCGCGTCACCCCCAACAGGCTCCACCCGGCCAAGAGCTCCCCGGCGTGGGCCAAGGCCCCCGCCTGATAGAGGGCAGCCATCAGCCGCACCTGCAACTCCTCCCCGGCCCGCCGCTCTCCCCGCTTGATCTTGCTGATCAACGACGAATCGTACCCGATCTGGGCCGCCAGTTGCTGCTGGCTCAGCGCCCCACCCTGGAGACGCGCCTGCAACCAGCGGCCAAACGTGCCCGCTGCTTCCTCCACGTGCCCACCTCCTCCAGCACGGCACGGAAAGACCTGGCGCTCCTGCCCCTCCCCCCGTCCGGGCCAAAGCGACCAGTGTCAACGCAAGCGGGAAGTTGTCAACGGGGACCCCTTCTTTGTCCAGGCGGGCCCGGCTACCATGGAGGGCAGCGAGGGGAGACGGGACGCCGTCTCGGGACCCGACGGTCCCCTGGCACACCGGTGGGCAAACCTCTCTTCCTATTCCTATCCAACGTCAGGAGGTATGTACGATGACCGACCGTAAGTCGAAACCGCCCCAGCGCCCCGCACAGGCCCTCTATCAGGAGGCCATCGCGTTGCTGGCGGAGATGTTGCGCAAGCAGCAACGGCGCCACCAGGCCGCGCGCGCCCGGGAGGAGGAACAGCAACGCCACAAGCGCGATACCGAGTAGGCTGAACGCCAAGCTGCCGGGTGGGGCCCCACCCGGCAGCTCCACTACGCGGCGCCCTCCCGCCGCGCACATTTTTGGGGTATAATCAGAGGGAGTGAGGGACGCACAGGCGCGCCCCTGCCGGCTCACCGCCAGACCCAGGAGGAACCATGACTGATCAAACACCTGAAGCCCGCCGCGTCGCCCTTTACGCCCGCGTCTCCACCGGCGCGGGCATGCAGGCCGACGGCTTCTCCATCGAAGCCCAGTTGAACGAGATGCGTGAGTTCGCCGCCCGGCGCGGCTGGGAGGTCGTCATCGAATTCGTCGACGTCGGCATCTCCGGCGCCCACGAGAAGCGCCCCCAGCTCCAGGCTCTGCTCGCCGCCGCCACCGAAGGGGTCTTCGACATCCTCCTCGTCCACGAGCTCTCCCGCCTCTCCCGCTCCGTCTACGGCACTTTCGATATCCTCGAACACCTGGGCCGCCATCAGGTGGGCTTCACCTCTGTCAAGGACCGCGACTTCGATTTCACCTCCCCCACCGACCGCCTCTTCCTCACCTTCCTGGCCGCGCTCAACCAGTACTATCTCGACCTGCTCAAGATGCACATCCGCAAGTCCAAGAAGCAGCGGGTCCGCGACGGCCTCTACAACGCCTCCATCCCCCCTTTCGGGTACCGCCACACCGGCGATGCCCGCACCCCGCCCGAAGCCGAACCCGAGGAGGCCGCCCTCGTCCGCCAGCTCTTCGAGAAGTATGCCACCGGCAAGTACTCCTACCAGAAACTGGCCGACTGGCTCAATGCCCAGGGGCATACCAGCCGCAACGACAACCCCTTCTCCAAAGACACCCTCGCCGACATCATCCGCAATCCCTTCTACAAGGGGGACGTCCGCTACCGCAACGGCCAGCGCGACCAGTCCCAGGATTTGATTGCCGCCGGCCAGCACGAGGGGCTGGTCAGCCCTGAACTCTGGGAGGCCTGCCGCCAGGTGCGCGAGAAACACCATCACGCCTCCCGCCCCTTCCAGCCCCAGGTGCGCACCTACCTCCTGGGCCAGTTGGTGCATTGCCACGTCTGCAACCGCCGCCTGCGCTCCCAGCACACCAGCCGCCACTCCTACTACCGCGAGATGTCCAACGCCCGCGGCTTCCACGACTGCCCCAACGCCCGCATCGGCGCCCGCGCCGATCCCCTCCACGCCCAGATGCACGCCATCGTCCGCCAGCTCCAGTTGCCCGACGACTGGCAGGCCGACATCCAGGCCCAGCTGGGCGACGACGAGCAGGCCGCCCAGCTCCGCCGCCAGCGCCAGCGGATAGCCGCCGAGCGGCGCAAGCTCAAGCGGGACCGGCAGCGGGGCGTCTACGACGAGGACGAGGATCTCTTCTACGCCGAGTTGGAGCGCCTCCGCAGCCAGCTGGAACTGCTGCCTTCGCCCGTCGAACTGGATCGTCTGGAACGGGCCGCCACCCAACTGGAAGCGCTCCACGAAGTCTGGGACGAGGCCGACGTGGAGGATCAGCACGATCTGCTGCAACTCATGTTCCGCCGCCTCACCGTCGATGTGGACCAGCGGCGGCTGGTGCTCCTCTACCCCACCGCCCCCTTCATCCCCCTCTTCCGCCAGCTGGAGATCGTCGAGGAGCGCGGGCTGGGCACCTTCACCCCCCGCTGGTCGTCCGCGCTGGCCGAGGAGGTAGAACTTCCCTACGCTCAGCTGGAGCCGCTGACCGCGCTGCCCGACCCGCCCGTGGCCCTGCCCTTCCTCGCCGCGTGGCCCTGGCCCCCCAGCCCGGGCGCACGCATCTCTCCCGCCCTCAGCGACGCGCTCAAGGCCCGCCGCCAGGCCAACTTCGAGGGCGGCCTGGCCCTGGACGTCCCCCACCCGGGCGTCCCGCCCCTCCAACTCGACACCCGCAAGTGGCCCGAGGTGGAACTGGAAGCCGTCTCCCTCTCCGCCTCCCTGAAGCCCCGGAAAGCTGAGGTGCTGCTCATCCACACGCCCTTCCAGGTGCAGGCCCATCCCGACCGCGCCGAGCTGGCGCAGGCCGTCTACGACCGGCTGGCCTCCCATGGCACCTGGCACTGGGTCGATCTGCTGCCCACCACCATGCCCGCCCACTGGCTCTTCACCTACTTCCCCGAGACGTGGGCCTACGCCCAGGAGCACTACTGGAACGCCTATCGCTGCTTCAATCGCTTGCAGAAGGTGGGGTTCACCGTGGATCAAAAGGAGCAGACCTTCTACCGGCCGGTGCGGCTGGCGACGGCGCAGGCTATCGCCCAGCAGCGGCCGGGGCTGTTGGCGCAGTTGCCGGATCCGGTCTATGAGGCGGGGCTCCGCCGCCTGGAGGAGGCTTGTGCGACCGCTCCAGAGGCGGTGGTGGGATCGGAGGTCACGCTGCTGGTGGTGAAGGCGCTGAAAGCCGCGGCCTGAGGGGTGCCCAAGGGGGTCTACTGCGCAAGGTGGGGGAGGAAATTCACAAATTGCTAGCTACTACCTCTTGACAACTTACTATATAAATGGTAGTATGAGAGAAGATTGTTAGTCCGGTACGCACTTTAACTAGCGTATACGCGGAGGGGCCCCGAAGGGCCCAACGCAAAAGAGCCATCCCCCCTGTGATTGGCCTCACGGGAATGGCTCTTGTTCGTGGCTCCTCNNCGGGAGCGACGGGATTTGAACCCGCGATCTCCGGCTTGACAGGCCGGCATGTTAACCACTACACTACGCCCCCAACGATCTGCATGATACCACAGCCCGTTTTTTTGTCAACCCCCGCCTAGCGAATTCAGGACCCCTATGACCAGCTGCGTCGTGATCTCAGCTTCAATCCAGGCGGCTAACAACAGCAACGGCAGCACTACCGCCAGGAAGAGTTTTGCGAAATGGCCCGCTTCCCGCACCATCCCCAAAACGCCGCCTCCCTGCTCCGGCGCCCGCAGGATAGACACGCCTATCCGAAAGGCCTGCGCCGTCGCTAGAATCGCCGCCGGGAGCTCAAGGATACCATGCGGTAGGACAAAGCTCGTCACCATGGTCAACGGATCGATGCCGATCTTGGGTGCCTGCAAGGTCGCATAAGCGATGATAACCAGCGGCGCCATCAGCAGCAGTTGCGCCAACATCCCCAACGAGAAGATCGCCAGCAGCGCCGCGATCAGCAAGGACCGCACGTTGTGGAAGAATATTGCCAGGGGCGAGAGATCGGAAAGAAGCCCGGAGACCCGCACGGCTTCCTGAAAATCCTGCATCCCCAGCTCCTTGGGTAGCCCCAGCGCCATTTCGGGTAAGGGGAAACGTGCGGCTGCCCACAAGCCGACCAGGATACCGCCCCCAAAGACGACGAGCACGGTGACCAGAAGCTCCGGCCCCAAAGACTTGAGCAGCTGCGGCACCTCCTGCCGGTAGAGCCCCCTGATCCCATCGGCGGGCCAGAAGGCGCGCCAGAAGACCCGTAACGCTTCCTTGAAATCGAACTGGTCGATATCGCGCCCCAGCATGTGCTCCCGATTGAAGACCCGGATACCCATCCGCAGCAGGATCACGTTCACCACGACCATGAACAGCGCCAGCAGCCAGAGCGCCGAATAGTTGCCGAAGAGGAGCAAGCTGGCCTCAGCTTGCAGCAGAAAAGCCACCGGAATGATGATGAAACTCGCAACCAGATTCGCGGCTCGAGTGCTCGTCGCCTGGGATGAGACCACCACGGCGGCGTTGACCATCACAAAGGCCTGGACCGTCGAAAGGACCACGGCGACCAGCAGCAGGGACCAGCTGGGCCACCAGCCGACGGAGAGAGCCAGCAGCAGAGTGTAGAAACCGATGGCAATGTAGCTGGCGACGATAGGCGTGAAGGTGGAGGAGAAGAGCTTTCCCAGGTAGAGCTGCAAATCCGTCAGGGGGGTTGCCAGCAGGGGCTCCAGGCTCCGCCGCTCCTTCTCACCTACAAAAGATTCCAACGCAATGACCAGGGAGAAGCTGCTGGGAAAGAACCCCACAACGAGCATTAGGAAGGGGAAGAGGCGCTCCATGATCAACGTCGCGCCGTACTGGTTCACAAAATCTAGCCCCCTGCGCGCTGCGAAATTTGCCAAGAAGGGGAAGACAGTGATCAGCAACAACACGGGCACGATGATACGCCAGTCGCGCAGCGTGTCCTTGATCTCCCGACGCATCAGGACGAGGGCTGGCCCCATTGTGGCCCGTACCCCCCTCCAACGCGCCGCCAACGTCATCCACTCATCTCTCTTCGCCATCTTTCTTATCCCCCTTGCGCCACGACGCGCAGGTAGATGCTTTCCAGACTGCGCGGCACCTCACTCAGCGCCGCCACCTCGAACCCCGCTCCCAACAACGTCCTCAACACCTGAGGATTGGTCTCCGCAGGGGTCTCCGTCTGAAAGCGCACCCAATCCGCGCCGGCATCTACCACCGGCGCCAATGACGAGACGAGCGTGACCACGCCATTCTCAGAAGGAGCCGCAAACCGGGCCTCCATCACCGGCGGACCGAGGAGTTGAGTCCGCAACTGCTCGATGGTACCCTGCGCCACGATCCGGCCCTGGCGGATGATGGCGATCCGATCCGCCAGCTCCTCCGCCTCCGTTAGGTTGTGGGTGCAGACGACGATGGCTCGATGGCTGCTGCGCAACTGCAAGATGGTATCCCGCACCAGACGGGCGCTCTCTGGATCCATCGCCGACGTAGGTTCGTCGAGGAGCAGCACCGACGGCTCGTGGAGCAACGTCCGGATCAACGCAATCTTCTGGGCCATGCCCTTCGAGTACTCACCCAGGCGACGATCCAGCGCCCCGCTCATTCGAAATCGCTCGCTCAGCTCGATAATCCGTGCGCGCCGCTCCGCTGCTGAAAGCCCGCGCACCTCTCCGAAGAACTCCAGGTACTCGCGTCCGCTCATGCGCGTGTAGAGACCGGGTGCTTCCGTAAGCACGCCTACGTGCTGCCGGACCGCCAAGGCATCGGTGACGATGTCGTAACCCGCCACCCGCGCCCGTCCGCGCGATGGCTTCAGAATCGCGGAAAGCATCCGCACCGTGGTCGTCTTCCCGGCACCGTTGGGACCCAACAGCGCCAGAATCTCGCCCGCCGCCACCCGCAGGTTAAGGCTATCAACCGCAACCAGGGCATCAAACTGCTTGGTCAAATTCTCTAATTCGAGCATACACGCCCTCCCCACTTCTCATACCGCAAGTATACCATAAGGCGCGCTTGTTTCACCCGCCAGACACGCTGAGAGCGCCCCTTCGGTCGAAGGGGCGCTCTCAGGGTCCGTAAAACTACGACTTACCACCATTAAGCCGAAAACGAGCATCGCAAGCCGGCCAGATTGGGAAGTTATTGACTGTTCGGCCCCCAGCCCGCCCTGGATCTCAACGCCAATCAACGTTTGAGCAAGGGAAACCGCTCCCAGCCAATCTCCTTCAATTCCATCTCCAGCAAGAAGTTGAGGATGGTCCGCAATGCGATTAAAGCTCCCAACACCAGAATGTCATTCCACTCCCGGGAGATTGCTGTGCGAATGATATCCGCGGCCACCTGGAACTCCAAGCCCAGGACCATCGTCTGGCCCAACTGTAGTCGCAAGGCGGAAACGTATTCCGTCTCCTTCCGGAAAAAGATGCGTAGATACTGAAAAATCGCCCGCAGGACCCCCAGCACAATAATCAGGGTGCCACACAACTCCACAAAAAGCACCACGTAGGAGAGATACTCAAGAATCCGCTCGAATTCAGGTCCCATATCATCTATCCTAGCTCTACGCTCCTGCCCCAGCTCGGCAGGATATCACCGCGCCCATCGTCTGGCTCACCAGAACCAGAGATAACGGAGTCGCGGCTTGCACAAAGGCCGCCGACGGTCTCAGTTGCGACGCCGCAGGAAGGCCGGAATCTCGATGTTATCGCGGTCCAAAGTGCTGGGGACGGCGAACTCCTTGGCCTCACGCCGGGCCACGCGCACTTCGCGACGTGGTACCGCGTCGTCCTGATCGAAGCCCGTGGCGATGACGGTGATGCGCACCTCGTCACCCATCGTCTCGTCGATGACGGCCCCAAAGATCAGGTTGACCTCATCGTGAGCGGTCTCGCGGATGATGGAAGCAGCTTCGTTCACCTCGAAGAGGGTCATGTCACTGCCACCCGTGATATTGAAGAGAATACCCCGCGCGCCGTCGATGGTGATATCGAGCAGGCGGCTGGAGATGGCCTGCTGCGCGGCCTCGATGGCGCGGTTCTCGCCCTGAGCCCGCCCCACTGCCATCAACGCAGCCCCACCCTCGTGCATGATCGCCTTCACGTCGGCAAAGTCCAGGTTGATCAGACCGGGCACGGTGATGACTTCGGTGATCCCCTGGATACCCTGACGCAGGACGTCGTCCGCCAGGCTGAAGGCGTCACCCAAGCTCACCCGCTTCTCCGTGATCTCCAACAGTCGGTCGTTGGGGATCACGATCAGGGTGTCGACGACCTCCTTGAGCGCCTCGATGCCCTGCAACGCCGATTGGGAGCGCCGGGAGCCCTCAAAGGCGAAGGGCCGCGTAACCACACCGATGGTCAGCGCCTTGATCTCTTCCTTGGCGATGCGGGCGATCACGGGCGCCGCTCCTGTCCCCGTGCCCCCCCCCATACCGGCGGTGACGAAGACCATGTCCGCACCCTGCAACACCTCTCGAATCTCGTCGGCAGATTCCTCGGCGGATTTCTGCCCCTCTTCGGGATTGCCGCCGGCGCCCAGGCCCCGGGTCACCCCGTCGCCCAGCCGCAGCCGCTTCGGCGCCTGCGAGAGCAACAGCGCCTGCGCGTCGGTGTTGACCGCGATGAAATCCACACCCTGCAACCCTTCGGAGATCATGCGGTTTACGGCATTGCTGCCGCCGCCGCCCACCCCAACCACACGAATCTGTGCAAAATTCTCACCCATAGCTCCCATCTCCATGCCTCCTTCGCCAACTTGAGCCGTAAATGAACGTCGCATCGTTACTCCCTCCTGGTCAATAAGTTCCACTAGTCCTCTCCTATCCTTCAGCCGGGAAGCAGGGTCCGCAACCACGGACCGATCTTCTTCCACCACGGGGTGCGCGCCGCCCGCCAGGCACTCGCGCCCCCCAATTCCTCCCACATGGGCGTCCATTGCACCAATCCCACGCCGACGGCGCCCGCCGGATTGCTCACCCGGTCGGTCAAACCCAACAGCCCTTTGGGTCGCCCAATCTGCACGGGGAGCTCAAAGAGATCGCGCGCCAGTTCGCGGATGCCCGGCAGCTGGGCCGTCCCGCCGCAGAGCACCAGCCCCGCCGGCAAGAGGCCGCCGTAGCCGGAGCGTTTGATCTCCTGCTGCACACTCTCCAATACTTCCTCCACCCGCGCCTGGATGATCTCCGCGAGCTTCCAACGAGGCACAGCCAGCGGGGTGCTCTCCCCGTAGGGAGCAATGGTGAAGTGCTCATCTTCCGTGACTTGGGCCGCGACCGCGTGCCCGTGGCGCAGTTTCACCCGCTCCGCCACTTCCGGCGGCAAGCGCAGGCCGATGGCAATATCGTTGGTGATGTAGCCGCCACCCACGGTGAGCGCGCGCGTGTGCCAGACCGTACCCTCAATGAAGATGGCAATATCCGTGGTCCCCTCGCCGATATCGACGAGCACCACGCCCATCTCCTTCTCCGTCTCGGAGAGCACGGCTTTGCCGGACGCGAGGCTCGTGAGCACCAACTCGCTCACCTCCACCCCGGCGCCGGTGATGCACTTGGTCAGGTTCTGGATCGCCGTCGTCGCCCCGGTCACCACGTGGGCCTCTACCTCCAGGCGGAAGCCGTGCATTCCCAGCGGATCGCGCACCCCTTCCTGCCCGTCCACGGTGAAGGTACGGGGGATGATGTGCAGCAGCTCCTCACTCTGGGGGAGAGCAATGGCCCCCGCCGCCTCCAACGCCCGATCCACGTCATCGGGCGAGATGCCGCGCTCCCGCCGAGAGACACCGACGACGCCGTGGCTGTTTCGCGAGGTGATGTGGGAACCGCTCACACCCACATAGGCTCGCTCGATCTGATAACCGGAGCTCTGCTCCGCTCGCTCGACAGCGTCGGCAATGGAAGCGGTGGCCTCCGTGACGTTAACAATAACGCCCTTATGCACCCCCCGCGCCGGGACGTGGCCCACGCCAACAATACGGGTTTCGCCGGTCTCGTTCACCTCTCCGACGAGCACCTGCACCTTCTGACTCCCCACATCAATTCCTACGACCGATCTCTCCATCATTCCTCCCCTACCAGGTGCGCACCAGAGCGTAGGTGGGCGCCAGCGGAAACCGCACATCAATCTGCCGTGGAGCTAGGCCACGGCGCTCGAAATCTGCCCGCAGCAGCCGGTAACTCCGCCAGCGTGCCGTCATCTCTCCTCCCGTCCCAAAGGCAACCTGACAGCCGTGCTCATCGGCCCAGGTGAGACCCCGCTGCGGGTGGAAGACCAACTCGTCCTCCGGGATGCCCACGGCGGAAAGGGCTTCCATGCCGGAGAGTACCGCCAACGCCGCCTGCTCCGTCTCCGGCAGCGGTCCCCGCACCAGGGGCAGGTCGGGCCGCTCCCCCCAGGCCGGCTGAAGATGGCCCGCGCCGTCCATCCAATAGAGACCCTCTCCCGTCAGCCAGGCCAAACGCGGCTCGCGCTCCTCCACAGTGAGAACACAGCGCGCCGGATAGGGCCAGCAGTAGAGCTCCACCCAGGCCACAGAGGGAACCGTGTTAGCTACCCGCGCGACAATCTCCTGCGGGCGCAACCAGCCGGCGTGGATCCCCAACGTCTCACTGGCCAGCGCCACCTGCCGCGCCGTTTCCAGCGAGCTGGCTCCAACCACCTCCAGTCGCGAAGCATCCACGTACCAGTGAGCGTCGAGCCACACCCAGAGGCCCGCTCCGAGCAGCAGCAATGCCGGTAACAGCGCCCGCCAGGGAATCCGCCCGGGCCAGGGACGGGCCGGGCGACGGGCCACCGCCCGAGGCTGCGTGCTGAAAAGTGCCGCCGTCCGGTAGTACTGTCGCTGTTGTTTTCGCCATCGTCGCTGCTTGCGCATCGTCTACTCCCCTCACTCCGCTACTTGCCGGACTCCTCCGGGCGATAGATCCGCTCCGAGCGGGCATTCTCCGCGTGTCGCTCCAGGGCCAGATCCACTAGCCAGCTCAACAGCCGCCGGTAGGGGATGCCCGAGGCCTCCCAGAGCTTGGGATACATACTGATCTTCGTAAAACCGGGGATGGTGTTGATCTCGTTGAGCACAATCTCACCCGTCTCCCCGTTGATCAGAAAATCCACACGGGCCATCCCGGCGGCGTCGATGACTCGGTAAGCCGCCACTGCGATCTCGCGCAGCCGCTCTGTCATCGCCTCATCCAACGGTGCGGGGATCAGCAGCCGCGAGGCCGCCGCTCCGTCGTCGAGATACTTGGCCGCGTAATCGTAGAACTCGCGGCTGGGGATGATCTCCCCCGGCACCGAGGCCGTGGGGGCTTCGTTGCCCAGCACGCTCACCTCGATCTCCCGCGCGTGGGGCACCGCCGCCTCGATCAGCAAGCGCCGGTCGTATCGCGCCGCCAGTGCCAGCCCCCGGCGCAGCGCCTCGCGGTCGCCGCACTTGGTGATCCCCACGCTGGAGCCGAGATTCGCCGGCTTGGTGAAGACCGGGTAGTCCAGAAGCCCTTCGATCTCCGCCACCACGGCCTCCGCGTCCCGCTCCCAACGGCGCCGGGTGCAGTAGGTGTAGGCGCCCACAGGCAGCCCAGCTTCGCGGCAGATGTGCTTGAACATGATCTTGTCCATCGCTACCGCCGAGGCGAGCACCCCCGCCCCCACGTAAGGGACGTTGGCCAGCTCCAGCAGCCCCTGCACCGTGCCATCCTCGCCGAAGGTGCCGTGCAACACCGGGAAGACGACGTCCACCCGCGAGAGCAGCGAGAGATCCGCCCCCGAGGGCCCCGCGCAGGGTTGCAGAGCCTTGAGGCCCCGCCGGGTCGGATCGGGCAGCAGGGTCACGGGGCAGGTCTCCGCGTACTCCTCGCTCTCCAAGGCTCGCATCGACTCGGCCCCAACCACCCAGGCCCCTTCCCGCGTGATCCCCACGGGGATCACCTCGAATTTTGCGGGATCCAGGGCCTCCATGATGGACCGGGCTGAGGCCAAACTCACCTCATGCTCTCCCGAGCGCCCGCCGAATAAAACCGCTATCTTCAATCTCTCTGCCATGCTCACTCCACGTTAGCCTGCGTCCGAACCTCGAGCGGGCTCCGCTCCCCGGACCAGCTCGATTTCGGGCTCTAGCCGCACCCCGAACTGCTGCTCCACCTCGTCCTGCACCAACCGGATGAGCGCGCCGTAATCCGCTGCCGTTCCCTCCCCCTCGTTGATGAGGAAATTCGCGTGGTGGGAGGAGACGACCACGCCTCCCACCCGCCGTCCCTTCAACCCCGCCGCCTCGATCAACCGACCCGCGTAGTCCCCCGGCGGATTCTTGAAGGTTGAGCCCAACGTCCGGCCCGGCGGCTGAGTGCGTCCCCGGCGCTCGTTGTACTCGCCGGCCTTGGCCCGCAGGTGACTGACGTCCCGGGGACTCAGCCGGAAACGCGCGGCAAGCACGACCACCGTCTCACCCGCTCCCTTCAGCCGGCTGCAGCGGTATTTGAAGTCAAACCAGGCCGGCTCCACCCACCGTGGGTCACCTTCCCCATCCAAAATCTCGGCGGAGTCCAGCACCCGCGCCGTCTCGCCGCCGAAGGCACCGGCATTGTTGATGACCATACCACCCACTGTGCCCGGCAGGCCCACCGCCCAGGTCAGCCCGCCGAGGCCACGTTCCACTGCTTCGCGCGCCACATGAATTACGCTGGCGCCCGATTCGGCGTAGAGCCGTCCTTCCGGCTCAAAGGCGAACTCCCGCGCCCGGTTAAGCACGATGACACCGGTGAGGCCCTCATCGGGAATCAGGCAGTTGGTCAGTCCGCCGAAGACCTTGCAGGGCAGCTCCAGGGCGCGCGCCTCCAGGACCGCGCGCACCAGCTCGTCGCGGCTGCGGGCCACGACCAACATCTCGGCAGGGCCACCGATGCCGGCCATGGAATAGCGGGCCAGGGGAGCGTCGCGCTCGGCGATCTCGCCGAGTCGCCGGGCCAGGGTGTCCAGACGCACAGGATCCATCGTCAGCGCCCCCGTCGCCTCCGCTGCACCGCCCGCTTGCGACCCACCACCTGCTCCATTTTGAGCGCCAGCGTCTCCGAACGGTAGCCGCGATAGGCCACCTTCTTCCGCGCCCTGACGTGCGCAATCCGCCCCAGCCACTCCGTCAACCGGCTCATGCTTCCCCCTCTTCGTGTAGACGCTGCAACAGCAGCTGACCAACCTTGTACTCATCTCCCGCACCGAGCAAGAGCACCACCGTTCCCGGACGTGACCGTTCTACCAGGAGATCCACCGCAGCTTCCAGCGTAGGCGCTGCCGTCACCCGCGGATGCTCCAGTGCCCCGACCAGAGCACGGTTGTCGAGCGTGCCATCATCGACCTCCCTGGCCGGGTAGATGGGCAGAATCACGACCTCGTCGGCGTCAGCAAAAGCCGCGAGGAATTCCTCCCAGAGGGCCCGCAGCCGGCTGAAGGTATGAGGCTCCCAGCCCACAACGAGCCGGGCCTCCGGGTAGCGCTGGCGGGCCGTCTCCAACACCGCCCGGATCTGCGTGGGATGGTGGGCGTAGTCGTCGATGACGGTCACGCCGGCTCTCTCGCCCAGCACTTCGAAGCGCCGCGCCGTGCCCGCGAAGCGGGCCAGTCCCCGCTGCGCTACCGGGAAGGAAATGCCCAGCTCCGAGGCAACTGCCAGGGCCGCCAGCGCGTTGAGCGCGTTGTGGGCGCCGGGCACCTGAAGCGCCACCGTCCCCTGGGAGACCTGCTCGTGCAGGGCGTCGAAGGCCACCCCTTCTCCCTGCGGACGCACCCGCACCGCCCGCCACGCCAGCACCCCTTCCCCGCTCCCGTAGAGGCGCAGCCGCCCCCCGTTGGCATGATAGCAGGCTCCGACGGCATGGGCGACCTCGTCGTCGTTGCACGCCACGAGCGCACCGTTTTCGCGGATCTGCTCCACGAAGTTACCGAAGGCCAACCGCAAAAAACGCGGGCTGGGGAAGACGTCAGGATGGTCGAATTCAACGTTGGTGATCACCGCGATCTTCGGCTCCAGTGCCAGAAAGGTATGCTGGTACTCGTCGGCCTCGATGACGAAGAGTGTATCGGTGCCGGCGTGCGCGTTGGTTCCCAGATTCTCCACCACCCCGCCAACGATGTAGGTGGGGTCCAGCCCCGCCTCCAGCAGAATGCTCACAATCATCCCCGTGACGGTGGTCTTGCCGTGCGCGCCCGCCACCGCAACAATGTCGTAGCCGGCGGTGAGCAGGGGCAGGAATTCTGACCGCCGCATCACGGGGATGCCGCGACGGTGGGCCTCGACGAGCTCGGGATTGTCCTCGGGCACCGCAGAGGAGGCCAGCACCAGCTCGACGCCCTCCACCTGCTCGGGGGCGTGTCCCACAGCGACGGGGATCCCCTCGGCACGCAGCGCCGCGACCAGCGGCCCCTCCCGGCGATCGGAGCCCTGCACCGGAATGCCTCGTTCCCGCAGCACCCGGGCGATGGCCGACATCCCCGCCCCGCCGATGCCGACGACGTGAATCAGACGCAGTGCGTCAAGATCAGAAATCATATGGGTCCTCACACAAACACAATCAGCACGAAGGCAAAGGAAAGCGCCACGGCGACGAAGAGCGTCGGCCCCTGCAAATACTGAAGCGGCAGGAAATTGACAATCTGAACAGCGGCAGTGTCTATCACCGGGGGGGTGATGCCCCACACATTGTAACCCAGATCGTCCAGGAACCCCCAGACCATCCCGATGATGAAATAGCCGTTGAGAATCCCAAGAAACAGTCCCAGCAGCGTATCCTCGAACTTCTCCTTCCGGGCTCGCTGGCCCAACACCTTGGAGACCGCGGTGGTGGCATAGCCGAAGGAGACGATCATCACAAGCAGAGGCAGCCGAACGTAGAAGCGCGTCTCCGGGGGCATCGCCTCCCATGCAGCGGTGAAGATGGGGATATAGCTCACGAGCACGAATTCGATGAAGCGGGCCAAGACCACGCTGAAGATCACGAGGAGCTCCTTGGCCCAGCCCCGCAGGGCCCCGATGATCCCAAAGAGGACCAGCATCGCAAAAAAGAACGTCTGTAACGGAATCATCTCCGCTTCCCCTCCCCCAACTCCATCAGAAGGTTAGCCAAAGTCTCGGCTGCGGCGGGACGGGCCAGCTCCCGCGCCGCCTCTGCCATGGCTGCCAATCGCCGCTCATCCGCCAGGAGCTCACGCACACGGGGCGCCAGCTGCTCCGGCAACGCAGCGTCCTCAACAACCAGCGCCGCCCCCCGCTCCGCCAGCCAGTCGGCGTTGACCCGCTGGTAACGCCAGGCGTGGGGATAGGGCACGAGCACCGCCGGCAGCCCGAAGTGGGGGAACTCCCCCAGAATCGAGGCCCCGGCGCGCGAAAACACCAGATCCGCAGCCGCCAACGCCGCCCCCATCTCCGCGTGCAGGTAAGGGAAGGCGTGGTATCGAGCCTGCTGGACTCCAGAGAACGCTTCCCGGGCCGCCGCCACCGCCCCCCAATCCAGCGTGCCGGTGACGTGGACGACGTGCGCGAGGGGGAGCAGCTCTGGAAGCGCGGCGACCGTCGCGCGATTGATGGATCGCGCACCGCGACTCCCCCCAAAGACCAACAGCACCCGCTCATCCGCGGGCAGCCCCAGTGCCTCCCGGCCCGTCGCCCGTTCCCAACGCGTGATCCGGCTACCCAGCGGATAGCCCGTGACGACGCATTTCTCCGTAGGGAGAAAGGCGTTGGAATCCGCCACCGTCACCCCCACGCGGGCGGCAAGGCGCGTCACCAGCTTGACCGAAAGGGCCGGCTCGATATCGGGTAGGAAGACCAGCTGGGGGACCCGGTGCAGGTAAGCCGCCATCGCTACGGGCACGCTGACGTAACCGCCCGTCGTGAGCAGCGCGTCTGGACGCTCGCAGCGCAGAGCGCGCTGTGCCACCCGCGCCCCTCGTAGCAGGCGGAAGGTGTTGCCCGCCATCTGCAAGGGGCCGACACCGTGGACGCCTCCAGCTGGCACGCCGAGATAGGCCAGACCCTCGCGTCCCGCCAGCTCCCGCTCCATCCCTGCCTCCGTTCCCACCCAGGTAAGTTCTGCCTGAGGCTCAATGGCGCGCAGCGCTTCGACGACGGCGAGTGCCGGATAGACGTGACCGCCAGTTCCGCCACCAACGATCCAGAATCGCATCCCAATCTCCTCTGGGCTTCCCCCGCGAGATTCCCAATAACAGACCCGCTCCGGCAAGCGTCACCAACATCTGGGAGCCCCCGTAGCTGAAAAAGGGCAGCGCCGTGCCCGTGAAGGGCACCAACCCCACCATCACCGTGATATTCAGCACCGCCTCCGCCACAATCATCGTCGTCACCCCGAAGGCGAGAAGGGAGCCGAAAGCGTCAGGCGTCTCCAGCGCGATCCGGTACCCGCGATAGGTGAGCAGGGCGAAGAGCGCCAGCACCAACAGAATGCCAAGCAATCCCGTCTCCTCGCCCACAACGGCGAAGATGCTGTCGGTGTGGGCGAAGGGCAGATAGCCCGCCTTCAACCGCCCATTGCCGATGCCCACCCCCGTGATCCCCCCGGAGCCGATGGCGGTGACCGCCCGCCGCAGGTGATAGGACATCTGAAGCGGATCCCGCAGCGAAGCCAGGTAGGCCAACAACCGCATCCGGGCGTGGGTCAGCTGCCAGGCGAGTAACCCGAAGGTCACACCGCCGGTAACGATGAAGAGGAAGATCTGCACCGGATCGCCCCCCGCGAAGAAGAACATCGCCAGTCCCGTCACGATCACCAACAGTGCAATGCTGAGATCGGGCTGCAAGGCAGCAAGCGCGGCAACCACCCCCACAATGACAGCGAAGGGCACCAGCCCGTAGTGAACCTGGTAGAGCTGTTCACCCTTCGAGGCCAGCCACGCCGCGATGTAGATAACGACGGTCAACCGCGCCAGCACACCCGGCTGCACCGAGATCCCGAACAGTTTGAGGTTGCGCTGGGCGCCCAGGATAGCCTCCCCGAAGAGCAGCACGAAGACCATCAAGCCTAACGTCGCCAGCATCATCGGCAACGCCAGCCGCTGCCAGAGCGGATAGGGAATCAAGGCCATCGCCACCATCACCAGCAACCCTATGCCCACCCAGATCAGCTGTTGGTTCCAGAAGGAGACGTTGATGTAGAAGGTAGCACTGTAGAGCATCAACAGCCCGAAGGTCAGCAAGGCGACCAACGTCACCAGCAGCAGGGAATCCAACGGTGTCGCCTGCACTTTGCTCCAGATGCCTTTCATGCCCACCTCCTCCAATCCCCCTACGCTCGGATCACAGCGCCGCCACCAACTGCCGGAAGTGCTCCCCACGGGCGGCGAAATCTTGGTAGGCGTCGAAACTCGTTCCGCCCGGCGAGAGCAACACCACCTCGCCCGGTCGCGCCCGCTCCGCGGCTGCGGCGACGGCGTGCTCCAACGTCCCAGCGCGCACGATCTCCTTCAGCCCCTCACCCTGCCCGTGCTCCCGCACCTGCGCCTCAATGAGCGCTGTGGCTTCACCGAAGAGCACCAGTACCCGGACCCGCTCCGTGACCCGGCGGGCGAAATCCTCCCAGGGCAGGTCCTTATCCCGCCCGCCTGCCAGCAGGACCACCGGCTCCGTGAACGCTTCTAGCGCCGCCAACGTCCGCTCCGGCGCAGTAGCGATGGAGTCATTGACCCAGAGCACGCCTTGGTGAGCGCGGACCTCCTCCAGCCGGTGGGTGACCCCCTTGAAGGCGGCGATGGCCCGTCTCATGGCCTCCACCGAAGCGCCCCCCGCAGCCCCAAGGACAATAGCCGCCAGGGCATTCTGAACGTTGTGCGCCCCCCGCAACCGGAGATCGGAGCGGCGACAGACCTCCGTCTCCACGCCCGCCCGGCGCAGAATGAGCGCATCCTCTCGCAGAAAGGCCCCCTCCTCCACCTCAACTTGGACGCTGAAGAAGCGGAGCTCCGCCGGCGTCAACGCCGCCAGCGCGCGCGCGCCGGGATCGTCGTGCCCCAGCACCGCCACGTCCTCCCGCCGCTGATGAGCGAGGATCTGCCCTTTAGCTGCCGCGTACGCCTCCAGCGTCTTGTGTCGATCCAGATGGTTGGGCGTGACGTTCAACACTGCCGCGACGGGCGGGCTAACGTCCATGATCTCCAGTTGGAAGCTCGAGAGCTCCATCACCACCCGATCTTCCGCGCGTATCGCGTCCAGATCGTTGAGGAGAGGATTGCCGATGTTGCCGCCGACCCACGTGGTGAGACCAGTCTCCCGCAGCATCGCGCCGACGAGAGAGGTCGTCGTCGTCTTCCCCGCCGAGCCGGTGATGCCGATCACCGGCGCCGGGCAACGTCGCAGGAACTCCTGCGCATCGTTGCTCACGGGGATGCCCCGCCGGCGCGCCTCCAAGACCAGGGGGAGATCCGCCGGCACCCCGCCACTGAGGCAGAGCAGCCGGGCATCATCGAGGAGGCTCAGAGGATGGTCGCCGAGCACGTACGCGATCTCGCAATCGGAGAGCGCCTCCAACTCCTCGGAAAGCGTCCCGGGCGACCTCCGGTCAGAGACGACGACCGGCAGGCCCAGCCCCGCAAAGAAGCGTGCCAGCGCCTTTCCCTGCCGAGCCAGTCCCAGAATCACCACCGATTTCACATCGACCTCCTTATGGCGCTGCACACCTAGACCAATGCAAGCGCCACCCCACCCATCGCCGCCAACAACGCCACCAGCCAGAAACGCTGAACCACCTGCGTCTCCGACCATCCCAGCAACTCGAAGTGATGATGCAGGGGGGCCATCTTGAAGATCCGTCGCCCCTCTCCATACTTGCGCTTCGTCCACTTGTAGTAGCCCACCTGGAGAATGACCGTAAACATCTCCGCCACGGGCACCAGCATGATCACCGGCAGAATCAGCCACTGGCCCGTCATCAGCGCCACGACCGCCAACGTAGCTCCCAGGGCGAGGGAGCCGGTATCCCCCATGAACATCTCCGCCGGATGGGCGTTGTACCAGAGAAAGGCGAAGGAGGCGCCGACGACGGTGAAACAGAAGCGCTCCAGATAGATCTGTCCCTGCAAATCGGCGATGACGCCGTAAGCAGCAAAGGCACTCGCCATGATAAGGCCCGAAAGCCCATCCAGCCCATCGGTGAGATTCGCCGCGTTGCTAAACCCGCTGATCCAGAGCATGGCGATGGGAATGTAGATCAGGCCAATCTCGACGCGCTCGGGCACCCCCGGAATGGCGATACTGCGCAGATCTAGCAGGAAGTAGAGGACGAGGGCGATGCCGAGCGACATGGCCAGCTCGATGACAATCTTGAAGCGGGCGGTGAAGCCCTCTCCCCGGCGCACCCCGCGCACCCCCGCCAGATCATCGAGCGCGCCCAGCACGCCATAGCCCACCATCACGCCCAGAGGAACGAGAATGGAGCGCCCGATCACCGTCTGTCCCAGCAGGTTGTAAAGGTTCAGCACGACCGTGATAATCAAGACGGGAACGATAATCAGGATTCCCCCCATCGTTGGCGTGCCCATCTTCGTGAAGTGGCCCTCCGGTCCATCGATGCGAATCCGCTTCCCGATTTTCCAATGTTTGAGCAGGGCTAGAAAGGGCCGCCCCCAGAAGACGACCATGAGAAAGGAGATGCTGGCGAGGATCAGGGCAAAGGTCATGCTAGCTCCTCGCTGAGGGCGGCGACGATCTCCTCCATCGCCAGGGAGCGCGAGCCCTTGACCAGAATCACGTCCTGAGGCTCCAAAAGCTCTCGCAGAAGCGCAATAGCCTCGACGTTGTCCTGCACCGCGTGGGCCCGCTCCCGGGGGAGCCCGCAAAGCCGCGCGCCCCGCAGAAAGAGAGGTGCGCACTCTCCCACCGCGATGAAATGCGCAGCCACAGCAGCGACACGGCATCCCACTTTCAAATGCCCCTCTTCCTCATAATCTCCCAACTCCAGCATATCGCCCAACACGACGATCTTACGCCCATCCAGATCCTCGAGCAAATTGAGGGCCGCCAGAGCCGAAGGGGGGCTGGAGTTGTACGTATCGTCGAGGATCAGTGAGTCCTGCGGCCCCCGGACGGTCACCAGCCGCAGCTGAGAGCCCGGAGCGCGCAGGCCCTCAACAATCTCCTGCCAGTTCAACCCCTCCACCAGCCCCACCGCCGCCGCCCGAAGGACGGTGTGCACGCTGTGCCGCCCCAGCAGCGGCACGCGGACGTAGAGCTGGTCTTTGCCGTAGTGCAGGCGGAGTCGCAATCCCTCCAGTCCCAGACTCTGCACTTCGTCAGCCCAGAGATCGGCGGCAGGAGAAAGGCCGTAGTAGAAGACCCGCGCCTCCGTCGCCGACGCCATCCCGCGCACGTGGTCGTCGTCGTGGTTGAGGATGGCGATCCCCTCGGGGGCCGCCGGCAGCGCCTCGACCAGCTCTCGCTTGCCACGGACGATATTCTCCAGACTGCCGGCCCGCGCCGCGTGGACCGGTGCAACGTTGGTGATCACGCCGACGTGCGGCTGCGCGATCTCCGCCAGGGCGCGAATGTCGCCGGGAACGTACATCCCCATCTCCAGTACGAGATACTGGCAGCGATCGGTCAGCTTGAGGATAGTGAGGGGGAGCCCGATCTCGTTGTTGTAGGAGCCGGTGCTTCGCAGCACCCGGTAGCGCTGCTCCAGGACGCGGGTGGCGACCTCCTTCGTCGTCGTCTTGCCGACGCTGCCCGTCACACCGACCACGCGGGGCTGCAAGCGCTGCCGCCAGAAGGAAGCCAGCTGCTGCAATGCCGGAAGTACGCCGGGCACGCGGATGATCAGCGGGATGTCCGCCTCCTCCGGCAGCTCCCCCCGGCGCACGTCAAAGACCGGGGCGTTCACCTCCACCTCGCGCTCCACAAGGGCAGCGACCGCGCCCCGCGCGAAGGCATCGGCGACGAAATCGTGCCCATCCACCTTCTCACCCTGAAAAGCGAAGAAGAGCGCCCCCGCGCTCGCCTGCCGCGAGTCGATGACCGGTCTGACCGGCACCGCCCACCGCTCGGAGGCTGGTCCGCCCAGCCCCTCGATCACGTCTGCCAACAGCAATTCTCTCGTCACCTTCAACTCCCTCTCAAGGTTGCTGCGCCACCATCTGGGACGGTGGAATACCCTGCAACACAAAGACTCGACTGGCGATCCGCTGGAAGAGTGGCGCCGCCGTCTGGGTGCCCCAGCGCAACTCCCGGGCAATCTGCGGGCGCTCCAGGTTGATCAGAATCAGCAGCTCCGGATCGGGCAAGGGCCCGAAGCCGACGAAGGAGGTGATGACCTCCTCCGGCTCGTAGCCACCCACCCCCGGGATCTGGGCCGTGCCGGTCTTGCCCGCGATGCGGTATCCGGGCACCTGTGCCTGGGGCAGTTTATTCGCCACCGTCCCCTCCATCAGTTCAGTCATCACCCGCGCCGTCTCCGCCGTAATGGGCTGCCCGATAACCCGGGGCGGGACAACGACGGAACGCCCGTCGGCGTAGCGGCGCTCGGCCACGACGTAGGGCTGCATCATGGTGCCCTCGTTGGCGATGGCTGCCACCGCCGTCGCCATCTGCAAGGGGGTCACCGCGATCCCCTGCCCGAAGGAATTCGTCGCCAGGTTGCTGTCCGTCCAGTTCCAGTTGGCGGGCGTGTGGACGGTCCCCGCTGCCTCGTTGGAGAGCTCCACCCCCGTCGGCTGACCGAAGCCGAAGCGCTGCACGTAATCGTAGAAACGCTCGGCGCCCAACACCCGCGTCGAGAGCGTCGCCACCCCCACGTTGAGCGAGGAGTCCAGCACCCCTTGCAGATCCTGGTGTCCGTAGGGCCGCCGGTCCCAGTTATAGATGGAGACCCCGCCGTATTCCAGCACGCCCAGATCCTCGTAGCTCCAGTTGCGGTTGACCCGCCCGGAATCCAGGGCCGCCGCCACGGTCATCAATTTGAAGATGGAACCCGGCTCGTAGCTCGCGCTGATGGCGGGATTCTGGAAGACGCGCTCCTGTCCCCCTGCCGCATACTCCGGGAAGCGGGCCGGCTCATAGGCCGGGCGGGTAGCCAGCGCCAGAATCGCGCCGGTGCGAGGATCCATGACGATGATGTTGCCCCGGACGGCCTTATACTCGAGGAGGGCCTTCTCCAACTCACCCTCGACGTAGGCCTGAAGGGTTCGGTCGAGGGTGAGACGCAGATCGGCCCCCGCGTACGGCAGGGATTGGGCCTGGGCCAGCTCGTGAGGAAAGGGGGCCGAATCCCCCGCCACCTCACCCTCCAGCTGCAATCGCTGCCCGCGAATAATGCGCAACTGGTAGGCCTGCACGCCGTACCCCACACCCTCCTGATTGACGAAACCCAGCAGATGCGCCGCAAGATCGCCCTCTACATAATACCGGCTCCAGGAGGGGATCAGGGAGAGCCAAGCGTAATCGAGCGCCTCGATGGCCTGCGCCGTCTCCACGGAAACATCCTTCGCCAGCACCCGCCAGACGAAGAACTGCTCCTCCTCACCGGGCCGGAGGGTGAGCAGAGCCTCCACCTCCGCGTAAGAGCGGTCGAGGAGGGGAGCTAGCGCCAACACCGCCTGCGCTCGCTCAAAGGGATCGCGCAGCCACTGCACCTCAGCGCCGACGTCATAGACGGGGACGTTACCCACGAGCAGATCGCCGTTCCGGTCCCGGATACAGCCCCAGGGCGATTCGGGCAGCTCGTAGCGACGCTCCACCAACATGCGCACCTGCTCCGCGTACCGTCCGTGTTCCAGCACCTGCAATTGTAACACCTTCACGAGCACGGGCAGCAGAACCGCCACCAGCACCACACCGATCAGGCGCAGACGTGCCTCCGGGCCGCGCAACATCTCAATCTTCCTCCTGAAGGGCCAGGAAATCGATCTCCACAGCGGGACCATAACCCAGCTCGACCGCCCGCTGCTGCAACGCTGGGATGGAGCTGGCGCGTCCGATCTCCACCATCAGCGCGTGGTTGACCCGCTGCTGCTCCACCAGCGCCTGTTCCATCTCCCACACCTCGCGCGCCAGACGCACGTTGGCCGCTGCCAGGCTGAGGTATGCGGCAGCGAGTATCGACGCCACCAGCACACACCCCAGGAACAGGAAAGCCACCATCCGGTTCCGGTGCTCCTTGCGGCGTTGGACACCGTGAGTTCGCTGCTGCCAGAGAACGGTCATCTCGTCACTCCCTCAAAGTCTGGGATACTATCGCAGATTGTTAGATTGGCAACCCCTCGACGGAACGTCAAGGAAGTTTCTCGGCTATTCGGAGCTTCGCGCTCCGGCTGCGCGGATTCGCCTCCCGCTCTGCGGCGGAAGGCAACACCGGCTTGCGGGTGATCAGCGCCACCTGCGCCTGATGCTCACAGGTACAGATGGGAACCCGTGGCGGACAGATGCAATCGCTGGCCTCGCGCTTGAGAAACTGCTTGACCAGCCGATCTTCCAACGAGTGGAAGGTGATCACGGCCAGACGCCCGCCGGGCCGGAGCACCTCCAGCGCCTGTGGAAGGGCAGCTTCCAGCCTTTCGAGCTCCTGGTTGACGGCGATACGCAGCGCTTGAAACGTTCGCGTCGCCGGATGCAAACGCCCCCGACGTCCCCCCACCGCACGGCTCACCACCTCTGCAAGCGCCTCCGTCGTGCGAAGCGGACGGGCACTGACGATGGCCTGCGCGATACGCCGGCTCTGCCGCTCCTCTCCGTACTCCCAGAGCAGTTGCGCCAGCTCTTCGGCGGTGAGGGTGTTGACCAGATCGGCGGCGGAGGGCGTAGGAGCGGAGGGATCGAAGCGCATGTCGAGCGGACCGACGAGCCGGAAGGCGAATCCTCGCGTTGGATCATCCACCTGCCAGGATGAAAACCCCAAGTCAAAGAGCACACCCGCAACGGGGACAAAGTTCTCCACCTCGGCGACGGCACGCAACCGATCGTAGGAAGCGTGGACCACTGTGGCCCGTTCACCGAAGGGCTCCAACCGGGCCGTAGCCCGGGCTGCGGCTTCCGGATCGCGGTCCAGAGCCAGCAGCCGACCCGAAGGAGCCGAGGTCTCCAGAATCGCGAGGGCGTGCCCGCCCCCCCCCACGGTACCATCAATGTACCGTTCACCGGACACCACATCCAGCCCTTCAAGAACCTCCGTCAACAGAACCGGAAGGTGGTGCGTCTCTGGAGCCGTGTCTAAATCTGTAAGTTCTCCCATAGAGCCGGATCATCCTCCATCAACCCTAGTTGGCGTTCTTGTTCGGCTTCCCATCGTTGAGGACTCCACAGCTCCATGTACAGATCGAGCCCCACCACAACGGCTTCCCCGGTGGAGGACAGTCCGGCATATTCGCGCAAGCGCTCGGGAACGAGGACCCGCCCCTGCCGATCCGGCATCACGTCCGCTGCATCGGCAAAGAAGAGTCGCCGCAAGGCCCGCCCCTGCGGCGAGGTGATCGGGAGAGCATTCACCTTAGCGGCAATTTCCCTCCAGACCTCGATTGGATATAATGCCAGACAGCGGTCCAGGCCTCGGGTGATGACCAGACCGCCCAGAAGGTCGTCGCGGAACCGGGAAGGGATGGTCACCCGTCCTTTGTCGTCGATATTGTAGGTGTATTGTCCCAGAAACATGTTTTTACGGCTCCCCATTTGCGCGACGAAAAACTCAGGGTTTTGTGGAGTGCTCCCCACTTCCCCCCACTTTCCTCCACACTCTTCCACATTATATACCATTTTCCCATACGATGCAATAGGGAAATCCCAAATTCGGCGCCAAATTTGGGAAATCGCCAAAGAAACATGTCGTAACGTGTCCCATCAGCAAGCGCCAATCAAGGGCGGTGCCTAAAGGGCTCACGCGTGACGCTTTCGATCTTTGACTTTCGACTTCTGCTATTTATAATGGGCGGATGGAGGTAGCAGATTGCTGAAACTGGAACAGCTGAAGACGGCGCTGGAAACCCTGGAACGCCAGGCTGTGGCGCAAGAAGAGCAACGCGCTCGGGAGACCGTGCAGCTGCTCGCGCGTCTACGTCGCGCCCCCTCTCCTGCGCAAGTGCGCGACCGGCTGGCGGAACGGGAGGAGGCAGCCGGTCTCTGTGCGCATCCGGCCACCGAGCGCCCCATACAGGAGCTTCGGCTGCCCCCCCCCTCCCCCCCGCCGGGGACGATACTCATTGCCGGCGATGGCTCGCAGATCATGCCCGACCGCCACGCCCCGGTGCTCTACTACCTCTTGCAGATGGGCGGCCTGATCTTCACTTATAATGGAAAGGCGCCGCGCTCCCACACTCAGGCGACGCTGCACTTCGAGGAGGAGGAACTCTACGACGCCGACGGGATGATCACGCGCCAGCTGGGCCAGCGGCGTACTGTTGCCGAGCTGGCGTACCTTGCTTCCCTGGCGACGGAGCAGCGCGCCAAGGCCTCCACCGCCCCCCTGCTCGTCCTGACCGACGGCCCTCTCCTCTGGCCCTACACCGGCAACAGCGACGAGGAGCGCGAATCCCTGCTGCCGCAATACTTCGCGGCTCTCACGCAGCTGCGGGAGGCCAACGCCTGGCCCATCGGTTTCATCGAGCGACCTGGCGGTCAACCCCTTGTCCAGTTGCTGCGCCTCTTGGAGCCCCCCGAGGCTACGGAAGAAGACACAGGAAGGCGCCTTCTGCTCACCGACGGGCAGTTGATGGCCCGCTTCCTCGCGCCCGGGGAGCGCTCGGCGTGGTTCCGTCGCCTCTCCCCCATGAACGAACGCCACACGCGCCACCGGCACCCCATCTGGTTCTGCTATCTCAACGTGGGGGTAACGGAGGAGCCCATCATCGCCCGACTGGAAGTGCCCGAATGGGCCGCCCGCCAGGAGGAAGCTGCCGAGCTGCTGCACGCCGTACTGCTGCATCAATCGCGCTTTTTGGGCGGACATCCCTACGCTCTCGCTCGGGCCCACGAGCTGGCCCTGGTTACCACCCAGGACCGCGCCGCCCTCGACGCCCTGCTGCAACGGCGGCTCATCGAAGCTGGGCTCGTGCGCCGCTCTTCGCAAAAGGCGCGGCAGAAGGCCCTCCTGGGACGGAAATAGAACGGATTGCCAAAGGCCCTTGCTGACAGCTACTATTCGGAGGCATCGTGAATAAAGACCACAGCGCTATCGCTATCGGAAACGTCCTGCGAGCGGACATTCGCAGTTTCGTCGTCGCCTCGCACATTCCCGAACCTCAGGTGCCCACCTTCGGCACCTTCGTCAAGGCCCCCATCCAGCGGGGCGAGGGAGAGCTCATCGGGCTGGTGTACGATATCCGCCTGCAGGACGACCCCTTCCTCCGCAACTTGGCGGTCACGCTGGACGAGGCCAACCCTGAGCACCGGGAGGTCATCGCCGATCAACAGGAGCGGGTTATCCCCGTGGAGATCAGCGTAGCCGCCGTTGGCTATCTGGATAGCGCAGGGACCCTCCATTACGGACTCCCCCCACAGCCCCCCATGGTGCTCCGGCAGATCACCGTCTGCCCTCCCGAGGAGGTAGCGGGTATCGTCACCCGCCCCGAATGGATCCAGCCCCTGCTGGACAACCGGGAGGTGCCCGCCGACGCCCTCATCACCCGGCGCCTCCAACGCAACGCTGCGCGGCTCCCCGCCGGAGAGCCCCAGGCACGCGAGAGCTATCTACTCGAGACCGCCCGCTATCTCGCGCGCCGGCTGGCGCACGATCCGCTCCGGCTAGAGACAATTCTCCGGCAGCTGGTAGAATAGGGCAGACTGAGAACGAGAGGGAA
>NPIE01006311.1_pt1 | contig 47141 bp, 47 predicted proteins | sample 8637661 | NCBI WGS metagenome assembly NPIE01 (sample SAMN07420842, study PRJNA396082) | bioreactor metagenome | isolation source: sample BA12 brine-fed electro-methanogenic bioreactor BA | place: Japan: Kochi | collected 2016-12-09 | reverse complement strand
CACCACCCAGCATCGGGGCAGACACGGTTTCACCGCCGTGATCGATGGTCCGTTCTACCAGCAACGACCGAAGGAACGCTTCCGAGCCATGAAGTACTTCCACCTCGGCCACCGCCTCGAACACCTCGTCCGCGCCGAACGCGACCTCGCCAGACCACCCCAGCAGCCTGATGAGGAGCCCGACACGCCCTGACAGAAGAACGCCCGCGATGAGCCAGGGGCCTCTCCCGCCCTGCCCTGAGCACCACCGGGCCGCCCCCCCGCTGGTCGTGCGCAGGCTTTTGGCTTGCTTTATGACGTGGATTGGCGAATACTGGAGCCCAGGAGAGTCGGCTTCGGCCGGCTGTAACGACAACGAATCCGGACTCCCGGATCGGGCACCTTATGATGATGGAGGCGTCACCATGTCGATGCACCGCCGCAATTTCCTCAAGAGTTCCCTGGCCGCCGGCCTGGCCGTCGGCTTTCCTACCGTGGTCACCGCGCAGCGCGACAAGACCTATCGCACCGCCCTGATCGGCTCCGGCTGGTGGGGCACCAACATCCTCCGCGAAGCCGCCGCTTCCGGTCGCTGCAAGATCGTCGCCCTGGTCGACGTCGACCGCCGCCAGCTCGCCAAGTGCGCCGAAGAGGTCGCCAAATGGACCGATGACAAGCCCAAGCACTACGAGGACTATCGTGAGATGCTGGCGGCCGAGAAGCCCGACATCGCCATCGTCGCGACGCCGGACCACTGGCACGCCCTGCCGACGATCGCCGCTGTGAAGGCGGGCGCCCACGTCTACGTGGAGAAGCCCATCGGCCATACGATCATGGAAGGCCGCGCGATGGTCAACGCCGCCCGCGCCGCCGGCCGCGTCGTGCAGGTGGGAACGCATCGGCGGATCTCACCGCACAACGTCTCGGGACGGAAGTTCCTCCGCGAAGGCGGCGCCGGAAAGATCGGCATGGTGAAGTGCTTTGTGCTCTATGGGGGTGGCGGGCCCGAGCAGCCTCGCGAGAACATCGAGCCGCCGAAGGAACTGAACTGGGACTTCTGGTGCGGACCCGCTCCGCTTCGCCCGTTCAACGGCGGCGCCCATCCGCGCGGCTTCCGCAGCTATCTCGACTACGCCAACGGCACCCTGGGCGACTGGGGCGTCCACTGGCTCGACCAGGTCCTCTGGATCATGGACCGCAAGTGGCCCAAAACCGTCTACTCGCTCGGCGGCCGGCCGATCAAGGGCGAGCCGATCCTCACCGACGAACTCCAGACTACCGATGCCCCCGACCATCAGGTGGCGACCTACGAGTTCGACGACTTCACCACCACGTGGGAACACCGCCAGTTCGCGGGCAATCCGACGGACAAGACCGAGAGCGTCGGCTGCTACTTCTACGGCACCAAAGGGACCTTCCACATGGGCTGGCGGCAGGGATGGACGTTCTATCCGAGCGGACGAGGGGGCAGCGAGATCCACGAGGAACCACAACTGAACCTGCCCGATCAGCAGAACATCAAGGAACTGTGGACCGACTTCCTCGGCGCGATCGAGACGGGAAGCCGACCGGTCTGCGATATCGAGGCGATCCACTACTCGACGAATCTGAGCCTGCTCGGCATGCTCTCCTACAAGCTCGGCCGCAGCGTCACCTGGGATGGCGAGAAGGAAGTCTGCGTCGGCGACGCCGACGCGAATAGACTCCTGCGCCGCCAGTACCGGGACCCCTGGGAGTACCCCAAAGCGTAGGCATATTGCCGATAGGCGGCGGACTATGGAGACCGCGCACCTCACGACCAACCGCCTGTACGACGATCTGGCCTGGCTGTGGCCGCTCGTCAGTCCTCCCGAGGACTATGCCGCCGAGGCCCCTTACTGGGCGGATATCCTGTGGCAAAGGCTGGGTCCCGGTCGCCACCCGATTCTCGAACTCGGTGTCGGGGGCGGGCACAACCTCTCGCACCTGACCGGCGGCTTCGAGGCCACCGCGGTGGATCTCTCCGAGGCCATGCTCCGCCACTCCAGACGCCTCAATCCCGGCGTCGAGCATCACCTCGGCGACATGCGAACCGTCCGGCTCAGTAGAAAGTTCAAGGCCGTCCTCATCCACGATGCGATCAGCTACATGCAGACCGAGGAGGATCTGAGAGCAGCCTTTGCGACCGCCGCTGCACATCTGGAGCCCGGCGGTGTGCTCATCGTTGCGCCCGATCACTTTCGCGAAACCTTCCGCGATCAGCACGTCGACACCAGCACACGGTCGAATGGCCATACGGAGTTGACGTTCATCGAATTCACCTGGGATCCGGACCCGAGCGACACGACCGTCGAAACGATCATGTTCTACCTGATCCGCACCGCCGGCGGAATGCGCCTCGAGATGGACCGGCACATCACCGGCCTCTTCGCTCAACAGACATGGTTGGACTTGATGATGCAGACAGGCTTCGAAGTGGAACCATGCACGGCGGGACAGGGAACTCTCCCGCACCCACTCATGCTGCTCGTCGGGACCCTGCGCAGACAGGCCGCATGATTCATGCGGCCTGCACAAGTTCGAATGTGTGCTGCGTTACGGCAGGATCACGCTGCGTTGCGCCGGCGTCGCGCCAGCAGGCCACCGCTGCTGCCCAATCCCAGCAGACCGAGCAAGGCCGCCGTGGGAACGGGCGCGTGGATCGCGACGTTGTCGAGCGCCATGCCATAACCGGCCGGAGCGCCGGTCGTCGTCGACAGAAACCGCAACGTCGTGCTGGGGGCGTCGGCGACGAACGACCACTCCATCGACGTCCAGCCCATGTCCCAGTGCGACTGTTCCGTGCAGTCGAAGCTGAACGACGCCGATTGCGTCGTCGCTCCGATCGCTGAGACTTCCATCGACCTGAGCCCCGACCCGTATGGGTTTCCGTCCATGTTGCCCGCCACATCGAAGGCCAGCCGATAGGTATGTCCAATCTCCGTGGCGATGGTCTGCTCCAGGCCGCCCCGGGTCCCACAGCCATCCAAATCGATGCTGCGACTGCCGTCGGAGGCCTGCCAGTAATTGCCGATGTAGTCGATCGAATCGGTCGTATGCGTTGTCCCGATCACGGTCCATCCACTGATGGCCGTCGATCCGGCGTGTAGCGTCCGCCACGTGTCGACCGACGAATAGATGCTCTCTTCGAAGCTGCCGTTTTGAATCAGATCGGCGCCCGCCGGCAGCGGAACCACGCCGAAGAGCATCACGACCCCCGTCATGATGCCACAGAATCCTACTATGCGTTGCATCCATCCACCTCCGTAGTTATAGCGGTACCACGGGATGCGCCCCCCGAGGCGATACCCAGGCAAAAACCTCCATGGCAGTCGGCGCGAGCATACAAAGACCCGTGCCGGGGGAAGGAATCCAAACCACCGTAACCTGCGTGTATAACGGCCCCCGAATCTCCGCGTATTATAGCATCTCGGGCGTGTCCCTGTAAAGGAAAATAGTCAAGCCAGTATGTCTGGATAAACCTCCGGCCCCGACCGGTTGCGGAATGAATCGCGAGGGGCCCGATAATCGCCGCTGTCCCGCCAACGGAAGCGGCAAAAACGGGTCAGAGGGATGAAAGAAGAGGGGCTGACGAATCCGCTGAAGAAATCCCCGGATCGTCAGAGAGAATGGTCGAAAATCTCGGCGGGCGTCCGGCCCCCAAGGCGGCGCGTCAGCCGCCACGAGCGCCAATAGCTGCCGTCGCAGCAGCGAACCAGCCGCATCCACCACTTGGCCACCTCGCGGCGGCGTGGCGAGATACCGTTGGCAGACAGGAACGCAGCAATCTCCCGATTGCAGGCGTCGGTCGCGCTCGCGGACTTCGTCCCGGCGTGATAACGCCACGCCCCTATCAGTGCATGGCTCGTGACGAGCTTGCCACCGGCGCCCAGCATGCGAAGATACAAATCGCGATCCATGACATAATGCAGATCGCGTCGGATGCCCCCGATCCGCTGATAAATCTCGCGGCTGAAGAACACGGACTGCTGCCCGATGGGGATGACTCCCTGGCGATGACAGATCGCCGCCTGCGAGCCCAACACACTGATCCGCCAAATGCGACCGTCCGCATCGCAGGAGGCGTTGCTTCCGACGAACAGATCGCCGTCAGGCCTGGCCCGCCAGGCGGTGGCGATGTGCCGCAGCGCGCCGGGAAAGAGCAGATCGTCGGAGTTGATCCAGTTCAGGAGCGCACCCGTGGCACGGGCGAACCCTTTCTCGATCGCATGCGATTGTCCCTCGTCCGGCTCGCTGACCCACCACGCCAGGTGCCGCTCGTAGCGCCGAATGATCTCGACGCTGCCGTCGGTGCTGCCTCCGTCGACGATCATGTATTCCAGGTTCGGATAGTCCTGACCGAGGACGCTGAGGATGGCCTGCTCCAGGAACGGCGCCTGGTTGTACGACGGAGTGACGATCGAGATTCGCGGCCAGGATGGATCGGCCCTGCCGCCGCGCATCCCATCCTGCTCGCGCATTACAAGCGTCGGAAGCGGTACCGTGGTGGACGGGGATCTGCTCATCGTGAACGGCTCGATCTACTTGACCGCTTCGAGATTCAGGCTGACCTCGAATCGCCTGCCGGACCGTTCCAGAGGCCTCGACGCCCAGTCTTCGAAATCATGGTCCTTTACCTCTTCGGGCCGCCACGGTCGAATCTCTTCGAACCCCGCCTCGCGCAGCTTCTCTTCCAGGTACGCGCGATTGAAGACGGTGTGGTGCGTATTGGACCGCTCCTCCTGCCCACCCATCAGCACCGCCAGCACGCTGGTCATATCGCGATCGCAGGACTGATAGATGTGGACGATCTGGTCGAAATCGGGAACCGACAGCCGCAGGATGCCGCCAGGCCGGAGCACCCGCCGCCACTCCCACAGCGTTTCGCGCAGACCCGGATGCGGTACGTGTTCGAGGACATGAGACGCGTAGATCAGGTCCGCCCCGTTGTCCGCAAACAACGACAGGTCCGTCACATCGCGCACGTAGTGTACGTGCGGCGCCGGCCTGGTATCGACGTTGATAAAGCCCGCCGCCGCAATCTCCCCACAACCGAGATGAATCCGCACCTTGCCGTCCGCAGCAACCGGCAACGCCGGCGCCACGAACCGCCTCCGCAGCGCAAACCACCTCCGCCGCGCCCTGCGCCGCAACACCACCCAGAGCCACAACCCCTCCTCGATTCGATCACGCAGCCATGCCATCCGGGTGCCTGCTATCCTGTCTCTAAAACCTCTGCGTGAAGAACCCCGCGACAATGATCTTCGTTGAATCGTGGCAGCCATGACGCTCAAACCGCAGCGATGCGCGGCACAGCAAGGGCCAAGGCAGACTTGAAAGTATGGGCTGCTGGAGTGAAGGAAAGCCGAAGGATAAGGACCGCAAGATCGGCAACCGTAAATGGCGAATCCCGCCCTTCACCAGCCCTTTTTGGCGAACAGGACCGGGACGGTCTGGAGCAGGATGTAGATATTGAGCAGCAGCGAGCGGTTCTGGATGTAGATGTAGTCGTACTTGACCTTATGGGCGGGCTTGAGGTCGTAGAAGCTGCGGACCTGGGCCAGGCCGGTCAGTCCCGGCTTGACCGCCAGGCGCACCCCCTGGAGGGCCTTGTGCCGCTGTACGAAGAAAAGCCGCTCGGGCCGGGGCCCGACCAGGCTCATATCGCCCCGCAGGATGTTGTAAAGCTGCGGCAGCTCGTCCATCCGCGTCCGCCGCAGGATCCGCCCGACGGGTGTCACACGGTGATCGTCTTTCGACGCCAGCACCGGCCCGACGTGCTTTTCCGCATCGTCGACCATGGTGCGGAACTTGTAGAGCTTGAAGAGCCGGCCGCCCTTGCCCACCCGCTCCTGCCGATACAGAACCGGGCCGCGCGACGTCAGTTTGATCGCCGCCGCCGCCGCCAGCATCAAGGGCCACGCCAGAACCAGAATGAACAAAGAGCCCGTCAGATCCAGCAGGCGAATCAACACTTCCATCGCAGCCGGCAGCTTCGCCGCCACGATGGTAGACCGGTCAAAATGGGGGACCTCGGCGCGTGCCGACGGGGGTCGGGTGTGGGGATGCAGCTCAATGATGCTCGCCTGCGACGGCTCGCCGTCGGCCCGCATCCTTTTGCCCGCCTCGCGGAGGCTGATCTCACTCAGACGTACACCTTGCTCCATAGCTTCCCCCGGCCTGCCATCGCTGACGCCAGGCGGCACAGACGCCGCATCACAGCCCACCCCGCTGGGAGATCCGCCGCAGGCTGCCCTTACGACCGCACGGAACACACTTCCGCCACAGTTATAGGGTTTTCATCGGCCAGAGTCCGGCCCGAGCATTAGCACAATATGGCGGAATCAGCCCAAATAAGCAGACCTGTTGTGGTCCGTTGACAAAAAGATCTGGATTCCAAGAAAAGAGACCGGCAAGCCCTGTATAAGCCTGTCGGTCTTTCTGTCCTTGTGGGCCAAGCGGAGCCCTTACAGCCATGTCACCACTGTGCTTTGATGAGCGCCGCCTCCTGCGGCCGCCGCAGGAGCTGGCCCAGCTTGGTCAATGGCTTTCTAAGGAGAAATCGCGGCGAAGGCCGCATGCCGTTGACCGCAAAGGCATGCAGGATCTCGCGATTGCCGCGCACGATCCCCGCCAGCGTATTGGCCCGGCCGCCCACCCGCATCCGCACCAGCGGACGCGGGATGTAACCCACACGAATCCGGTTCTTTTCGATCCAGCGCAACATCAACTCGAAATCCCCGGCGATCCGATAACGGCTGCCGTAGTAGCCGAGCCTCTCAAACAACTCGCGGCGGCAGAAGAACGTCGGATGGGGCGGCACCCAGCCGACGCGAAACGCCCCCGGCAGATACGGCCCCGCCCTCCAGTAGCGCACCACCTTCTCGGGGCGATCGCGCCGGACGTAGAGCAGATCGCCATAGACGGCATCGAGCCCCTGCCCTTCCATCGCCTCGGCCACATCCGAGAGGACTTTGGTGTCCGCGTAGACGTCGTCGGCGTTGAGGCAGCCCACGACATCGCCCGTGGCCAGGCGAATCCCCTTGTTCATCGCATCGTAAATCCCCTCGTCCGGTTCGGAGATGAACTTCGTTATCTCGCCGTTGTAACGCCCCACCACCGCCTGCGTCCCATCCGTCGACCCCCCGTCAACGACCACGTGTTCGACCGTCGCGCCATCCTGAGAGCGCACCGCCTCCAGCGTATCGCCAATCGTATTGGCGCTGTTATAACAGACCGTGACGATCGATATTCTCGTGTTGTGCATTTAGACCAACCCACCTATCGGCGGGGCAGTGGCGCCTTTATGTGTTTTCCATTGCGCGGCTTCACCATCCACAGGCTCGCCGAGTTGAGTCGTCGGTTTCTAAGACGGGCGCCTCAGCATGATTCTCTTTGCCGCGGCATACCGCACAAAGTCCATTCACTCTATGAGGTCAACGTGCCTGAGCCATGCGATAGTCTCATCTACGCCCTGGACAAGGCTGTAGGGCAATGCCCCAGTAATATCCGCCAGGGGTGTCAGATCCAATTGTGCTGTGCAAGCGCGCATATTGCGCAATCGAAATGAAGACATGGGAGGCTCTTTAACACCGAACAGTTTCATGGCGTCGCCAACCCACGCCATGATCTGGACGACGGCTTCGGGAAGGGTCCGTACCGACCTATTGCAGAGCCGTGTAGAGATGATATCCGCCCATTCCCGTATCGTGAATGGCTCGTAATCGGAGAGATAGAACACTCTCCTGTGAACGCGGGGCGAGGGTGCTTGCAGGAGCTTCTTGATCTGGAACACCGTGTTTCCGACATATCCAAAACTCCTGGAGGGACTCTCTCGACCGGGATGAAAATAACGCCCTTTGGCAATCATTCGAAAGAACCGGCAGTAAGGAATATGGATTGAATTTGACCAAGGCCCCCAGATAGACGTCGGGCGTACAATGCACCAGTCACTCGACAAGAGTGACGAATCCTTCACGATCTTCTCACCGATGACCTTGCTCTCTCCATACAGCGTAGTGGGGCAGTAGTGATCGTCAGACTCGGGACTGCAGTCAGTGGGGCAGACAAGCTTCGTGGAGGCAAAGATGCTCCGCAGGACCGAGGGCCGCCTGGAGATACACTCCACCATGTTGGCAACACCCTGCATGTTCGCCTCATAGCCACTCAAAGACCGCCTCTCGTGCAAGTCCGTGCGCGCGGCCATGTGCACGACCATGCTGGGACCAAAGTCGTCGAACACACTTTCGAGCGACGATCTATCGAGGATGTCCACACGTCTGAAGACTTCAGTGTGCTGCTGTATCTGCGGCTCCCGAATATCTACCCCAAGGACCTCGTGTCCCGAAGCCAGAAGCCCTTCAACAAGATTCGATCCGATGAATCCTGAACTGCCTGTAACCAGTATACGCGTCATCGCAGTCAATACCCTCGGGCGGTGCGCAGCAGGCTTCGCCTCCCTGCAATTCGATAGGCTAGTTCTATCTCTTCATAACGCGGACACGCCACAGCCCCGAGCGCAAGTCGACATCCACCCCGCTTCCGTTCTGGAGTCGGATTACCACCCTGTCCGCCGACTGCACAGAAGCCGTGGCCGTGAGATTCTGAAGATCGTATGGGGCAGCGAGTAGCACGAAATCCTGCAACTCAGCCCCGGTAACGGTGATCGGCGCCGACGTCTCGCCCATCCCGTCGGCCAGTGGCGACGGGTCCCACGTGATTGCCCCGTCGAGCCAGACTGGTGCGGCCGGGGAGTAGACTTGGGCCTCATCAGTAATTGTCATCGTCGGGCCAGCCATGTACCACGCCTGATCACCATAGGCGGCGACTTGCACGCTGATTGCCTCACGGTCGACTGGGACTGTGACGTGCCGCCACACCCAGGTGTTATCGACATCGACCGGAGTTGAATAGGTATCCTCGTTGCCGTTCGGCGTCACGACCCGGACCCGGAACATCGGCCGGTTCTTCCATGTCGCCGGTTTGCAGCGCATCCACATCGCCACGGAGAGATGCTGTCCGGCTGCTCGTTCGGCGATCTCAGGCGCATACGGATGACTAAGCGTGGTGGCCGTGTAAGTTCCACCATGGTCGACCAATGTACAATGGGCAACCCCTTTGGTATTGGGGTCAGATAGTCCGACACCGCACTGCGTGTGCGCGTTACCCGACCAGCCCACGGGTGTATCATGGTCCCACCAGGTCTCGAAGCTGGCGTTATAGAACAGGTTGATTGGCGACTCGGAGCTTGGCTGGAAAAGCCGTGTTGAATACCGCACGTAATTGGGGAAATCTATCCCACTGACGTCCGTAAAATCGTTCCCGTCGGGGTAGCCATGAAACTTCGTCTGCCTGACCGACCAGCGTTCACACAGCGGATGTGCGTCAATCGAGTAGAGTCTGGACCCGGTGATCTCCAGATCATCCACATCGTGCATCTCCAGCAGTTCACCGGCACCATACATCTTGAAATTAGGTCCTATCGTAGCGTACTCGCAGTCTTCCAGGCGGACGTTGGGATCGCCGGTCACGTGTTCGAAATACAGATGGTCGATCTGGACGTGATCATGGCCTTTGATGTAGATATAGCCGATGTCGCAGTCCTGGATGGCGCCTCCGGTAATGTGCAGGATGTTGGCCCCCAGAGAAGATTCGGCATATATGCCATACCCTGTGTGCAGATTCAGAAACACATCTTCAATCAATACGGCGTTGTTCTGCACCGTCGCATCGGCCAGCCCGATCCCATTGGCACCGCGCGTATAGCCGCTCACCGCATTCGAATAGCCCGTATGGAGTCGCTCAATGCGAGTCCCCGTGCTTCCATTGAGCTTGACCGCATATCCAGTGTGTCCGCAGACTGCCGTCACGTCGACAATGGCCCCGAAATACACTTGCGTAAACACCAGAGCGTCTCTGCAGACATTGTCCGCCGTCGAGAAGAACGTCAGATTCCGAACGGTCGAATGATAGCTGCCAGCGCCTATGGACCCGATCACCACGGCGTCCGTGAAGGCGTTGATGTCTGGTTTGATGGCGGCCGCCTCGGACATCCCGACCAAGTGAATACTGCCGTCCACCCCTGGTCGCCTTATCTGCGAGGCGATCCGGTAAACCCCATCGGGGAAGACCACTGTACCCCCAGCGGGACAGGCATTGATCACCGCCTGGATGGCCTCCGCGTCGTCAGTCAACCCATCGCCGGTTGCGCCGTACTGCTTGACATTGTAGCTCGTGATGAACTGCAATTGCCTGATAATGGGCTGATCGCCACTGGTCAGGCCAAACGCGGCATCCGTCATACGCGGCCAATCGTCGCCGTCCTCAAGCCAGTCCGGCGACCAAGGCGCCGCTATGACATTGCCACTGGGAGGGCTGGTGTATTGTCCGGCCACAATCACCGTCGTCAGGAGGATCACGAGGATTGCCCGTATCACGTCTTTACCTCCACGTCCGTGTGCAGACGTATTCGCTTCTGGTCGGCGGTCGGGCGTCAATATCGCCATCCCCTGGATATAGAACCATGAGATTCGTCTATGCGTCCTCACCCAGAATTCCGTCATCCCGTGGCTCCTACCACCGTCTTTCACAGAGAGTCAGAGCATTCGCAATCTCTGCGACGCATGCTCGAGGCGGCGGCTCCAATCTGACCTTTACCGGTAGCAGTCGCGGCACAGGCGATTGAAACACTCCACGCGGACAGGCCGGTAAGTTTGGAGGCTCGGGTCCCAATACCGGCTTAATGGCCTACTATGGTTGCAGGAGCTTGGATGTAGAAGCAGTCGATTGCCGGTACCGAAGTTCCGTGGCAACTGCTTCCACCATCAGCGGATACCAGAACTGCAACAGGAAATGGTATAGGAATCCCTGCCACCCATCCAGAAACCCGCCTCGCACTATATATCGATAGAAGAACTGCGCGAAAGGCCGAAGCGGCCCCGGGACACGAGCCACCTTCTGCCTGAACCAGCGGTTTCGTCCCCCCTCGATTGTGACCGGGCTCGAAGAATCCGCTCTCGTCCCGGGATGCGCTGAAGTCGATCTCTCTACAGCCATGCGGGCATCAATCACAATCCGTGGCATTTGCTTCTCCACCCAATGACACACAGAATGGTGGTCATCGTGTACGATGTACGACCGTAGCTTACCAACGGGACCGTCTATGACGAGCTTCTCGTGGAAAGCCTCGGTGTCGATATATCGACCACACCCCTTGCGGACCATGCGAATCACATTGCGATAGAGATCACCGTGTCGAAGCCACCGCCCCAGATACATGAATTGAATGGCAGTCACGTAAGCAGCGGCTGAAGCATCGCTGTTCATCGCGACGTCTCGAATCTCCTGCTTGAGTTCCTCGGACAAGTATTCATCCGCATCAAGAAAGAGAACCCATCCATCGTCAATCGGGAGATTGTCCAACGCCCAGTTTCTTTGTTGACCCACGGTCTCAAATGCATGTTGATGCACTTGGGCTCCGTTCTGATGAGCGATCGCCACAGTGGCATCCGCACTAAATGAGTCAACAACAAACACCTGCTGCGCCCAGCCCGTGACGCTTTGCAGGGCATACGCCAGGTTCGGCTCCTCATTGTACGAGATGATCACGACCGCGATTGGGCAAGGCCCTGTGTTGGAGTCTGATGTAGAGCCGCCGGTCATTGTGCTAACCTCACAATCCTCCGCCATTCGGCCTGAAACTGCTTCGCCATCGCCTCGGGTGAAAACCGATCCACCGCATACGCGCGAATTGAGGCGGCTTCGTCACGCCACCTTTGTCGGTCGCGTCCAAATCTCGACAGCGCCTCGACAACCGACTCAACGCAGAGATCCGTCGTGAAACAGAAGTCCCTATCTTCTACCAGATCATGAAGGCCTACCCCTTTCGAGACAAGCACCGGCAATCCGCACATCATCGCTTCAACCACAACATTCCCATAGTTCTCGCTCTCACTCACCAGGGCCAATATATCGGAAGCAGAGAGAGCGGCCGCTAACTGCTGGGCGTGAAGGAAGCCCGCCCAGATGATCTGCTCATCCAGAGCCAGTCTCTGCGCGAGTCGCTGCATCTCCGGACCGTTTCCGGCGAGATGGTCTCCGGCAAGAATCAGTCGCCACGAGGGCAACCGCTTGATAGCCTGGATAAGCAAATCCGTGCGCTTCATCCAGTCGAACCGCATCGCACAAATGATCACCGGCGTCGACGCGGAAATGCCGTGTGTTCTGCGGAAGACGCTGCGCGCCGTGGCATCATACTGGAACTTCTGAGGGTCCACCGGACCAGGAACAAGCATCACCGGCCTCTCTTCGAGCCAGTCCCTGGAACGTCGCTCTTCCGCCGGACAGGTCAAGTGGAGCGCCGCAGCGCCACGTATGGCTCTGCGAATGAACAGGTGCCAGAACAGCGTCTTTCGGAGGCGAGACTTCTGTCTCGCTGTCTGGATAAACCCCCCGTGGATGCCAGCGATCACAGGAACACCACTGCGGCGACATATGCGAGCAGCAGCAATGCCGAGCCACATGAACCATGCAGCAATATAGACCGCATCGAAACCGCAGACGGTCTTCTTCAGGGCATCAACAAGCTGATACGAATGAAACTTGCTGATGGGGCCGAATGTCGACTTGAAGTAAAAGACATCGACGCCCCCTCTTTGCGTCCGCTCGTTAACCGGGACATCAAGGGGTTGCGATTCGCCGCTGGCATTCGTCGTATAGACCGTTACCTCAACGCCGTCCGCAGCGAGGGCCTCACACAGGGTTGCCATCGTGCTAACCACCCCCCCGCCAAAACACGCAGCCGGTTTGTAGACAGGGAGTATCACGAGCAGTCTCACTTTATGGCATCCTTCGGTTTAGAGCGGCTGATTCGAAGCACAACCTGTATTTTCCAGTAGTGTCCTCCCTTCCGATGCGCATCGAGATGTAGCTATATCCAGTATGCGATCTGCCACCGCCAAGACCACCTTGTCCAACTCCATATCAGTCGCAATGGTCACTCCGTTGATGATCCTATGGGCGACCCACTTACACCGCTCCCCCTGCATAGCAATCTCTGCTACGGGCAATTCGGGCTTCCTCATGCGGATGGTCTTGGGTGAATTGCTCAGATATATCACTACGTCGGGACGCGGATAGATGAACTCAAGAACTGGTAACAACCAGCGTGGTGTGTGACAGAGCGATGAAAGGATAAACCAGTCGTAATAATAGCGGTCTAGAAAAACCAATTGCCCCCGGGACCGGGCCAGACGCATCGGAATGTGACCGAGGATGAAATCGAGGCTATAGTAGACGATATGGATAAGCGTCTTGAGCCGACTTTGCGGGCACACATCGTGTATGGCCTGTACTCCGCTGGGGGATGGAGGCAGCGGTTTGCGCCTGAAGACCTTGCGAGCGACGTTGAACACAGACCGCAAATCAGGGATGATTCGGAAGCGCCCGTGGAAGAAACGAACGGCCGGAAACAGGCTGTGCAAGGACGCCGCCACACCCTCTGCAACAGAAGACTTCCCGGAACCATCAGGGCCGATGAAAGCAACACTCATTCCGTTGCAGTCTGTGAACATAGACCGGATGTGCCCAAACAGAAAACGAAGCAACCCCACAGGGGCGCTGAGAGGATTGGGAAATAGCCCTTGGCATAGCAGGGACCACCGAATCCTGTCCCGGTACCCGTCAAGGGTATGCCAATCGCCGGTTGCGGCACCTTGTGTCAGTCGGGCGGCCACGTTCTTGCCAAGAGTCCGCTCCAGAAGTGCTTCGAAACGGCTGGCATGCATGCTGGCTGTTCCGCCGATGCACTCATAGTACTTCTCTCTGATCTTGCCGTTTTGCACCAAGTCCTTGAGCAAGAGGATCGTGTTCTCACTCACCCCGTCGGCGACGTAGAAGCCCTTGTGTCTTATCCGATGCCGAGCGACTTCGGCAGCATCAACTAAGGGCAGGCCTTTCCAGGTGAGCCGCGTCCACACATCAATATGGAGGGCGTCCCGCGTCGCTCTGTGAACCACCCAGTAGGATGAGAATCCGAATCGCCTTACTTTCCTCGCCAGGCGCCATCCCGCCGCGTCACAAGCCCTGTCCAAGCTCTCTTCAAACGCACACTCAGATCCCGGCAAAACGAGCATGTCGACATCGTTGCCAATCCGTTCCGGAAGTCCTTCGTAATTCCGCAACACACAGTAAACAGTCTCAGCGGCATTCAACCGGAGGAACAGATCGGTAAACAGATCGCCCGTACGTGTCTTTTCGGCGAATTGAGTTCGATCATTCTGCGGCACAAATCGCCTTTCGGAACACATGAGCAATATCTGCGGGCGTAAACTGCAAGGCGAGGGTTCGCTCACGCAAGCGGCATCGCTCGCCATCTAGGCCAGACCGAGCGGATTCAATCAGATGAATCACCCTATCCTTGTCCCATTCACCGGGGAGATTGAGCGAACTGGGCCCGTAAATCTCATGGAGACTTCCAAGCGCGGGTGTGATAATTCCACAGAGGTTTGCCATGCCTTCCAGCAACAGCAGGGGCATATCAACGGTACTGCTGAGCCGCTGGTAAGGCAGAAGCAGTATATCGGTGCGTCGCAGGATATCCCGCAGTATCCTATCCGCATTCGGACTCCATCTTCGTTGATCAGCGATCTCCCGTTTGGCGTCCGCATCAGCAATCAGAGCCTCGCGCACCTCCAAGGTCTTGGCGTCATGATCCCACGCGTATCCACAAACGCATGTCTCCGTGTCCTCTCTCGATTGGAAGTGGCGAAACACCTCCATAGCAGCCATCGCGCCCTTGGCCGGGTCCAGCCTGCCCGCGTACGTGATGCGCAGCCTCTCGGCGTCGGCTTTGTCACGGGGCTCACAAAAATAGTCCGGCGGGACGGGAGGCAGCAGGACTACAGTCTGGCGTGCCCAAGCAGCAACTTGGCGATGCATGCGTGGAGAGATGCAGAACAAGCAGCCGTTAAACGGGACAAGCCTTGCTTCCGCAAAGACGAATCCCCGCCGTAATCGTTGTTCATGCCAGATTGTATACAGATGGTGAAACCGGATGTGGGTGCTGGCCTTCCGTCTGAACCTCGCATATCGGATTCGGTCTTCGGGCCGCAGATAGATTGACACTACATGGTCGTGGTTCGACCGTATCTCATCAAGGGCGCCTTCCAGTGTGCGAAAGGAGACGTGGGACACGCCAAAGCGCACATCTGAACGCCCATCCTGTTCCGTACCGTATTGAATCAGGCTTATTCGCTCGCCAGCATCGGCAAGAGCATCAGATAACCGCCTGACAATGGACTCGACGCCACCGATGTGAAAGTAATCGCATGTCCCGTTAAGAGACAGGAAGGCAATGCGCGTCATCTGGCCGGCACATCCATGCAGAACGGGCGAGACCTTTCCTGTAGCCATAGCTGCCGCATACGGCGCAGATCGAGGTGCGCTCGCAAGAGATCCAGAGTGAGTACCTTATAGCCCTTGAAAACGCAGCGCCAGAAATCCCGCCAGGCGGGGCTACTTGTCGAAAGTCGCTCGCCAAGGATCTTAACGGTCTCAGGATTTTCGGTCCCGGCTCTTGTCTCCAGTGAACAGACCGTCTTGGCTTGATCATGCCAGCGAAAAGCTCCAAGATACCTAGGAATGTGAGCCACTTGAGCACCTCTCTGCATCATGCGAAGCCAGATATCTAGATCCATCGAAAGTCGATAGTCTTCGCACAAGCCTCCGACTTCCTCAAAGAGCGCCGACTTGAAGAAGACGGAGGGAGCATAGCCACACCATACCCCGCGAAAGAAGAAGAAATGTCGCTGTCGAGGAGTGCGAATGCAGCGTGACACCCTGCTCTCGGAATCCATATAGACGATGTTCGTGTGGATAATATCCGGCCGGTGCTCTCTAAGATAGCAATCTGCCACGGCCTGAAGACAGCCGGGCAACAGAATATCATCGCTATTGACCCAGGCAAACAGCTCTCCCGTGCCCTTGTGAAATCCTTTCATAATCGCATGGGACTGTCCCGCGTCCTTTTCACTGACCCAATACGTCAAATGGGAGCTATAACGCCGGATGATATCGGCGCTCCCGTCCGAACTTCCGCCATCGATGACGATGTAATCGAGATTCGGATAGCCCTGATTGAGGATAGACTCAATCGTTTCAGGCAGATAGTTCGCCTGGTTGTAGGACGGCGTAACCACGGTGATGCGGGGAAGAGGTATAGCAGCACACGATTTCACAGACAAACCTCTGCGGTTTCGAATGATTCTGATTCTGACATCGCCACCGGCGAGCGTCGCGAGAGGACCCACGCAGCTCCGTAGAGGATACCCGCCGCTTCGTAACCAATCGCCAGAAAATGGGAACTTGCAGCAAACATGATGGATAAACAGATGACGGATATACCACCCAACAGTCCAAGGTAGCGAAGGTCTGACGATTCCCGGTACGTCCAAAGCCGCCTCGTGCTGCGCAGTACATCGAGCGGAAGATAGAGCCCGTGAACAAGCAAGCCAATCAGCCCTAACTGCGAGAGATAGGTTATGTATCCCAGATGCGCAAAGGCAATCCTTCCCGCCCCCCCTTTCGGGTTGTGGATGTCCTGATAAAATGCCAGACCACGGCCAAACACCAGACTGCCATGAAACCACTCCCGTGTCTCGACCTGGAATCCCCTCTGGCGGGTACCCATGTCCTTCCCATGCAGAAGACTCCCCGTTCGATCCGCAGCAATCGTGAGCGGATCCAACCCCGGCAGGACCGCCCTGCACAAGGCCGTGAGAATCACAGCAGACGTGAGAAGAACGATGGCGATGACCAACACACGCTTGAGGCGATGGCTGGCGCGGAAGAACAGAGCTGCAACGAACACTCCCACAGCCATTGCAATCCACAGCGATCGAGTCTGGTTGAGGAAGACCGATGCAACGAACAAGAGCACTACTGTCATCTGCCAGCAGGGGTGCAGCAATCTCATCGGACGCTTCCAGAGCGTCCACGAAAGAAGAAAGACGGCGGGCATATAGGCAGCCGAGAACCCGATCGTTCGCATCAGATGATAGCTCTCCATGCTCAGCGACTGGGTCCACCACACATGTCCGACAAACAGTACGTGCTGAACTGCCGCAAGTATGGCGGCAATCAGCAGCGCGCGTATCAATATCGTAGCTCGTTCGCTCGAAGTGATCATATTTGCCCCAAGGAAGAAAGTCAGGGGCATCTCAACCGCGTATCGACAGGCACGCATGGTGTCCTGACTGAAACCAAACTGCCACAGGCTCTGCACCGCACCGACAGTCACGACAGCAAGCATCAGTAGGACAACCTGAGGCATGCTGATTGGTCTCCTGGTAACCGCCGTTTCAACAAAGAAAGCCATCACCATGACAATCATGCAGCCATCAAAAGCATTGAAGAAGGGCCCTAAACTACCGGTTCGTGTCTGAGCCAGCATCGTAACGTGCCCTGCTGTAACCAGCATTAGAGCACCCAGAAAGGCGGCATAGGGTCGGACTATCGCAAGTGGAATGCCCACACCGATGATTGCGATAAGCAGGATTGGAGGATATCCCTGTATTTCCATGGTGTGAATGACTGCAATGGATGTGCAATGCCAACGCCGCAGTCTTGCGATTGGCTTCCGGACTTGCTAGCGGTAAACCTCTATATAGAAGGGCTGGAACGCGTCACTTGGTAAGTACGCTAGTGGCAGTGTGCCGTTCGCGCATCGGCTTCAGGCGTTCCAGTGCGTCCCGATCGTTGGCCATAGCGGCAGGCTTCTTCGCCAGAAGGTAAATATCGAAACATAAGGATGGGCGAAACCGCAAAGCATGATCAACGCAGCGGATGAGCGGCTGGCCCCAGCGCGGAAGTCGAATATACATCGCCCAGTTGCGGCCGAACACGCGACAGTCCGTCAACTGCAGATCATTGGCAATGGTCATTAGATCGGCGACCACAGGCTCACGCACGTGATAATCGAAGTAATCGCGGAAATACCAGCGATCCATCGTGGAAAACACATTCTTACCGAATGGCACGCGCAGTCGATTCGCTAGTTTTGCCGCATTGGGTACACTCAGGATAAACGTCCCATTGGGTTTGAGAACATGAACCAAATGCGTAAATACGCGACGCGGACTATGGTGGAAATGCTCCATGGTCTGAAACGACATAACGACATCGATCGTCGATTCTGGGAAAGGAGGCTCCCATGATAGAATATCGGTATGTATGAATTCAACACCTTCCTTCTTCACGGTATCAAGGGCTTGGTCATGCTCGCTCTTCTTGTCGCCCCAGACGCTTTCGTCGCCAAGCGTCCAGTAGTTGTCAACACAGATCGCACGCATGCCCATTGCCGCACATATTGCTGCATGAAACCCTGGCCTGCCTCCCAAATCGAGGACCGTGCCTCCAGGCTTGAATGCCAATGACACTTCCTCCAGGATACGGTCCAACTGCTTACCATAGAACTCTGCCCAGAATCCTGGAAGTTCCGCCAAGAGTCTGTGAGCGATCTTCTCAATCTTCGAATTATGCATCATCTCTGCTCCACCAGCCCAAAGGAAAACTGATTACAGACTGCCGCCAGGCGGGCCATGGGAATCGACTCCCGTCGGAGAACCTGTTTACCGAAAGCCGGCATCATCATCGCCGCCTCTTCTAATGAAGATGGAATCAGCTTGGAGAGCCACTCCGTTCATAGGGTTCCTGATCGATTCCTCGCATCCCATGAATGCAAAACCCATCGGCCGCAGTAAATCATAGATGCCATCAAAAAGCATCTGGCCTTGATACAAAGGCATGAAACTCGTCTCGACGACCAGTATAGATGCTCGGGAGAGCACCGCCGTCCCACCCCGTATGACCATATCCTCTGCACCCTGGACGTCGATTTTGACCAATATGTTCTCGAGGAGCTGAAGCTCACAAGCAAGATCATCTAACCGGCGAATCTCAATCTCCTCCTGTCGTGTATTCTGCGTATAAGAGAACGCCTGCCACTGCAAGTCCTCCATCGGGAGCAACGAAGAACTGGGAGAGAACTCATTGTGATGCATCGTTGCCGAGCCATTCCTGTCCCCGAGGGCAAAATTGAATGCCTGAAAGCGAGGCCGATTCCTCATCCGCTCGACCAACTTCTGGTAACAGTCGGCCAGCGGCTCAAAAGAATAGATGGTCGCATCTGGCAACCGATCGCCTATCTGGACAGCAAATTGTCCGGTATTGGCGCCAACATCCAGCACGGTACGCACGTCGCACGCCTTGAGCCAATCGTACTGTCGCCAGGGGGGAACTCGACTGATATCTACGCCGACGGTCCTCAGCATGCGTTTGGCACTGCGTGTCACTACATTGCCCATCGGAAATTCGCCTCCGTTAGTGTCTGCCGAAGTTTTTCAGGGCCACGGCATTCATCGCTGTTACGGAATCTCTGGGACGCGTGGCCTTACGTACATCTCCGTCTCGCTCGTCCAACGCAAGTATCTCATAACCCTTCGCGACAAGGAAATCCCATATCTCTATGGCCTTGTACCCGAATCCCGCTGCGTTGATGTCGGCCAGTTCGATGAGGATCGCCGGCGCATCCGGGCCCGATAGCAGAGTTTCGGCGCCCTGTAACGCGAGCAATTCTGCCCCCTCAATGTCGATTTTCATGAAGTCGACACGTGCAATGTTCTGTTCCTTGATGTAGTCGTCCAGTCGTACCGTCCGAACTTCCTCACACTGCGTGTTCTCCAATTCTGGGCGGCACACCGCCCCTAAAGAGCCATAGACCTCATATCCGGGGGCACATTTCGCCAGCGTTGCGCTTCCTGCAGCATTACTTACGGCAACGTTATTCAGCGTACAACGCTCAGAGAGGTTATTGAGAGAGACGTTGAACTGCAGTTCTTCGAACATGCGACTACTCGGTTCAAAGCTATGAACCTTCCCGGTGGATCCCACGCGCTTGGCCGAGAGCAGTGTATACTGGCCGAGATTCGCTCCCAAATCGAACACCGTCATACCCGGTTCGACAAAGCGTTGGACGAAGCGCCATGAAGCGCGCTCAAACACTCCATCGATGTAGATGTACCTGCCTATGACATCATGCGGATAGACCCTAACCCTCAGATCGTCCCCATGGCCTAGCCGAACAATCAGAGGCTTTGCAGGAGCATGTTTCTGCAGGCGCCTCCATCGGACAGCCCGGGGATGCAGACCGTAACGTATACGGCGTCGCAGGGCCTCTGGAAATCTCCGGACTACTGACATGTGCTGGCTAGTGATCTCTCCTGTTGACAATTCGAAAGCTCCTCTTCGGAATCCGGTAATTCAGAGACTGCCAAGCGCGCCGCACGCAGCACTCGCTTGCTCTGCAGAATCACGTACACGCTACTGATCAGGGTGGCCACAGACAGAGAAGCAAGCACTTCGCGCAGAGACAGATGCGCGTCGGTCCAAGCGAACACAATGACAAAGATGGCATTCACTCCTGTGAGTATCGCGTGGCCCATCACGCAATGGCGTACTCTTCCTAGACCCAGCAGTAGATAATACGCAGGAACACAAGCGAGGCTTAGCAGACTTGCGATCAACGCCACCTGAAAGGCCGGCGGAAGGGCCTCAGTGAATCTCTCGCGCAGCCAGACGCGAAGAAGAAGAGGTGTCGTGAGGAAAATGGCCATATAGAATGGCACGGCAAAGCGGACGACAAGCCCGACGGCACGACGATTAACCTCTCGTATGCGCGTGGAAGCCTGCCTGGTCATATTCGCCCCCAAGCGGCTCACTTCCGGCATCAGTGCGCGGATGCCTGCTTCCGCAAGCGCTCGCACCTGCATGCTGCCCGTGTAGGCAATCTCATAGACCGGTATGGTTGCCACCCCGGCATATCGAGACAGCATGAGCTTGTTAAACGGGCTCAGAAGCATCGATAGGACCGAACTGCCAAACATGCCTGACCCGAAGTGCAACAGGCGCTTCGTTCTCGAAACGTTGAAGTTCTCGCTACGCATAATGCGGATCGGGACCACCCTGCGAATCAAGACGAGACTAACCAAATGGATGAAGACGTACGATGCAGCGCTTCCCAGAAGTAGTGCCTCGATGCCTGCCCCCAAGGCAAGCAATACCGCCGCGAGCAACACGGCAATAAGCCGCCCCCCTGTTTGCGCATAGTTGGCTAAATCCATGCGGCCAAAGCCGGAGAGAGCGGCGTTGATGGCCTGCACAATGAACACGTATACACTCAGACATGCCATATAGGGCAGTAGCCACAAGGCCACCTCAGCACTCTCCTCCGACAATCTGAAAATCGCCACGATTTGGCCTTTGAGCAGGAGAATAAGGCTGAGAACAGCCAAGCCACTGGCCATCAGGATGACAATTGCGGAGGCCATGTACTGCCCGGCCGCATCAAGATCCTCACGGCCGTACTCTTCAGCCACAAGCTTCATTACCGCCTGGTTGACGCCAAGATTACCCAGTTGGGCAAAGCTCAGGACGACTGACAGAACCAACCAGACCCCATAGCGTTCATAACCAAGAAAATGGAGATAGATAGGATAAGCTATCGCCAACACCGCCATGTTGATGGTTGTCACTGCGACACCCGAGATCATGTTGATGCGGAGTTGGGAGGAGAAGAGCTTCTTGATCATACTGTCAATATCGGATGACTGGGAAGACAAGCCACGCGTGCGAAGCGGCGTGTGATAAGTGACGAGCGGGCTTCACGTTTACGAATTACAGCTTATGATTGAGGATTCGCGGGGCACGAGCGACGCATTCAGGTTGCAGGCCGAACGCCTGAGAACGCTTCAACGCTTCAACGCTTCAACGGATCACGGGTCACGAGTCACGAGATACGAGATACGAGATACGAGATACGAGCGACGGCCTGCGGCCGGGTTGTCAGTTGCCAGTTGTCCGTGGTCCGCAGCCAACCACCAGGAACCAGTTTCCGGTCTTCAGTTTCACGCCTCAACGCATCTACGCTTCGACGAGTCACGAGATACGAGCGACAAGCGAGCCGCGCGGAGCGCGAAGCGGGAAGCGCTTGTATCGATCGCGGATTACCGGCAATCCTTCGGCCCGGACCCGAGAGCCTTTTCAACCTGTTCGTGGACGCTGCGAGCACACGCGCAGAACTGGTGGGCATCCGCCATGGTTGGTTTCCCGTCGGGCAGCAAACCCAGCTCGCCGGGATAGCGGGCGTCGATGTAGAGCTTGTCCATTTTCTCTATCAGGATGACGTCCACATCGAATATCGCGTGAGGTCTGACGATCTCGAACAATCTGGCGAGGTTGTGCGTGCGAATGTGGCCCAGAGCATGTTCTTCGATGATCGCTTTGAGCGATTTCTCGATACATTGCTGTGCATGAAAGGCCGCCATGTGGCTCAAACGCTCATCCGGCATAATCCTCTCCAGCACGAGCAGATCATCCTGGGCGGCGATAAGCCAATGCTCAGCGATCTCTTTCATACAAGACCTCCCCTCGGCTCATCACCTCCCTGGCAAACATACTGTCGAGCCGGATGAAGGCCTGGTGCATCGGTTTGGTATGGACGATCAGATCGATGGCCACCGTGCTGCTGATGGGACGCAAGAGCGAAGAGACCTTCAAGTAGTTCCGCATACGTTCGTCATAGTTGGCCGGAAGGAAATCATCCTGCGTGACCACGTAGAGATCGATATCGCTGTCTTCCGTCGGCCGACCCCAAGCGTAGGACCCAAACAGAATCACCTTCTCCGGATGCAGCGGTGACAGAGCGTCTGTGATCCGCCTCTGCAATTCACCCGATAGCCTGGTCTGTTCGGTTGTCATGGCTGTATTCTATCGCCGGCGACCGTAGCACGCCAAGGGGTTTGGATCTATGATTTACGAATTACGATTTGGGATTTGCAGGTCACGAGATACGTCAGTCACAAAGAACAGGCCTCTGTCGCTGGCCGCGTTCCAGACCAGGGAAGCGCTTCGTTATCGGCGCAGGCGGTCAGGTCGCCGGTGGCCGTTGAGGTGGGACCGTCGATCCGAGGTAGCCCTTCGGGAGTTTCGAATTCCGTTTCGTAAGCTTCGAATCCCGTTCCTGAAGCTTGATCTGTCGTTCCTCAAGCTTCCTCTGTCGTCTTTGAAGCTTCATTTGCCGTTTCTGAAGCTTCGAATACCGTATTCGAAGCGTGATCTTCCGTTACTGAAGCTTGATCTCCCGCATTGGAAGCTTCATCCGTCGTATTTGAAGCTTCGTATCGGGGATTTGAAGCTTCACCTGCCATGTTTGAAGCTTCCTATTCGATTCCTCACGCTCGATCCGCCGCATTTCAAGCTTCCTATTCGGCCACAGAAACTTCGAAAGCGGCCAGCGAAGCGGGGCCAGCGACAGGCGGGCTTCAAGTTCGCGAATTACGATTTACGAGTTATGATTTGGGATGTACGAGATTCGAGCGACGAGATACGAGATACGGGCGATAAGCGATACGAGGGACGGCCTCAGCGATCCGGCTCAAGTCAGGCGTCATGGGTATTCAATCGTCAACGGCCAATTCCTCGTTCCATTGGCATCCCGCCGAATGGCGCCTAGCCGTAGACCACTTCGCCATTACGGGCGTAATCGGCGATCAGCGAATCCCCTCTTTCCCACTCTTGGGGCGTCATCGCAACCGCCTCAATGGGCTCGAAGACTCGGGCCAGAGCGGCGGCGAGAATGTCGATTCTCTCCCAGTAGCCTTTGCCCGAGAAATCCTGGGAAATCACGACGAGGTCGATATCGCTGTCGGGCCGCTGGGTCTCTGTGGAATGCGAGCCGAACAGGATGATCTTCTCGGGGCGAACGTGCTCGGCTTCAAGGGCTTTGCCGAACTGCGAGACGATTCTCAGAACTGCTGCTTTATCCATTCGAGCACCTCCCTGCCCTGCACCAGAATCTGCTCGGTCATTTCCGTGGTGTAGGCGCTGCGCAGGCGGTCAATATCGTCCGGATACCGTGTCGTGACATTGGCTTCATTCAGCCTGGCAATCGCCCTGGCCCTGGCGGCATCGGGCCTGAGGCCGATCTTGTTCAGCAGATACACCAGGTTGTGCGTCTTGGGAGGCGTTTCGCACAGGACGTGCTGAAACAACCCCTTGAGCGCCTTCTCGATCGCGAGATGGCACATGAAGACGGCGTAGAAACCTCGGCCACCCTGGGCCATGAACGCGGCCGTCTCCATATCGTAGTCGGCCTGCTTGAGCCACTCGGCTACGCGTCTATCCATGCCGTCGTTCCGTGACCTTGTCAAGACGGGCCGCCGCCCGTCAGCCGTTCGCGTTGGACAGTTGACGGTTTGCAGTGGACGGTTGACAATGATCCATCATCAATTGTCAATTATCAGTCGCCCCTTCCCTCGCCCTGCGGGCGGACTCCGTCCCCGTCGGCTGCGCCGACTCGTCGAAGACGTCGGCACAGCGTCGGTGCGATGGGGGGCCTTTCCAGTCCGCCCCCCAACGATTCTGCACGCCCTCTTCTAGCGAGCGGCGGAGCCGATCTCGGCGATCGGCTTCCGCTGCCGGACAGGCGGCGAGGATCTGGGCCGCGCTGCGGGACCGCGCGCTTCACCGGGCGGCAGCTCGGCGGCCGCTGCCGCCGACGGTCGGCTGCGGTCCTTGACCGCCGCCGCATATTCACGTGCAAAGGCCAGAAAGATCCCCAGCATCATGGCGGCGATGCCCGCCAGGATGCCTTTTCTCACGGTGCCACGGGCGACCGGCAGCTCCGGCACGATGGCCTCATCGAGCACCTGGAGCGTGGGCATGCTCTTGGCCTCTTCCATCTTGGCCAGCTCGCATTCGCGGACGAGCCATTCATAGAGCATCTCCTGGACCTGGGCTTCATGGGCGGGGATGCTGTCGATCCGGCTGAGCTTGCTCTCGATATCCTTTAGGCGGCTTTCCAGGAACACGCGTTTGCTGGTCGCTTCGCCGGTGGAGAGCCGCTTGTTCTGGCGGTCCAGCTCGGCGACGTAGGCGTTGGCGATGGTGGCGGCGCGGTTGGGGTCGAGATCGGTCACCGCGATCTTGACCGCCCCTTCGTCGGTGGTCTTGATGCTGGTGTTGCCGGCCAGTTCCGCCCGAACCTGCGTGCGGTTCTCGACGCCCTCGTAGACGTTCATCAGATCGAACTGGTCGATGATCGCCTCGGCCACCTCACGGCTGCTGAGGATCTCGACGTAGATGCCAGCGATGCTGCCGCTGTCGATGATATTGCGCAACATGGAGTTGCCCAGGCCACCGAGCCCGCCCGCGATGCCCGATTGCTTCTCCAAGACCTCCACGGGTGGGACGATCGTGGCATTGGCTTGGTAGCGGCGAGGTTTCGTCAGCATGAGACCGACCGTGGCGCCCATGGCCACGACGGTGACGATCGCAATCATCCAGCGATGCCGCCAGATCACCAGCAGGTAATCGATCAGGTCGATCTCGTCGGCAGCGGCCCGAGGCGGTCCCTGCGGCGGCGGCGAGTTCGTCTGTGTGGGCTGCGGCTGAGCCACGGTCTTCATCCTTTCCCAGCGACGGCTAGATCGCGAATACGACGCCGGCGGCGACGGCGATCTGGAAAACGATCTGCGTGATGTCCTTGGTGGTCCTCAGCCAGAAGTAGCGGTCGAGCTTTCGCGGCACGACGATGGTGTCGCCCGGGTCGAGCTCCGCGTTCATGAAGCTGCTGAACGACCACTGGTTGTAGTCGTTGTCCCAGAAGATGAGCTTGCTGCGGCTCTGCTGCTTGCTGATCACCGAGCCATCGGCCTTGATCACGCTGAGCTGCTTCTCGTCGGCGTCTTTGGTCATGCCACCCACGCGGCGGAGATAGTAGCCCACGCTGGCGTCGGACTCATAGAGCAGGCTCGTCTCGTTGAAGACCTCGCCGACGACGTGCACGACGCCCGGCGTCTGCGGGATGTGCAGCTCGTCGCCGTCTTCCAGCTCAATATCGTACTTCGTGCCCCGCAACTGCTCGAGCGTGCTGAGTTTGACGACCACGCGTCCGGTGATCTCGGCGGCGCGGAGACGGGCGAGCAGCTCCTGCTTGGCCTCGAGCGCCGCTTCCTGTCCCCGGACGGTCTCGGCATCGGAGGCAATCCCGAGGGACTGCTCGGCGGTGCCGAGCACCGATTCCTCGACCTGCTTGATCATCTGATCCAGGCGGCGGCGCTGGACCTGGCGGGCGCTTTCGCGGGTGAAGACGGCGCCTTTGAGATAGGCCTGTTCGGTGTAGCCGCCGGCCCGCTCGATCAGGGAGCTGAGCGTCTCGTCGCGGCGGAGTGGATAAATGCCCGGGAAGCGGACCTCCCCGCGGATCTCCGCCCGACGGTCGAAATCGAGCTCGGGGATCGGCCGCACCACGATCGTGTCGCGGTCGGCCAGCAGGATATCGTGCTCGGGATCGCCCGCCAGCGCCCTGGCCAGATCGACTTCGATCTTCTCGGTGCTGACGCCGTCCTGGCTGATGTGGCGGCGCGTCACCTCGGCCGAGCGATGGTAGGCGTCCTTCTTGAGCCCCCCCGCCGCATCGATCAGGTCGCTGAGACGCATGTCGGGAACCAAGCGATACTGGTTCGGGTCGAAGACCATCCCCGAGATGGCGACCGTCTGATAGTTCCTTTCATGCCATTCGAACAGGCGAATCGTGTCATACTGGGCCAGCTCGATATTCTCGCTCACCTGGCCGGCCAGCAGCCTGCCGGGGTGGAACGGAAGATAGGTCGCATGCAGATCGGGCGGCACCAGCCGTTCGATCTGGCCGTAGTCGAGGTTGGGCTGTGGCAGCAGAACGTCGTAGCCGGTGAGGATATCGGCCAGCCGCATGCCGGGCTTCCATTCGTACGTGCCGGGACGAGCCACGTGGCCCTCGAGGCGAACGATGTCCTGGGCCCCGGGGGCTACGGAGAAAATCTTGACGACATCGCCATCCTGAACGGGCGTCTGAAGCGGCGACGATCCACCATCGTCGCGGTCGTCGGCCAGGTCGAAGTCGACCACGATCCGCTTGCGGTGATCCTCGATCCGCTCGACCTGGACGCGCTGGAGCCACCCGGCGAACGTCACCCCGCCGGCCAGGTCCAGCACCTCGCCCAGCGTCATGGGCTCGGCCATTTCGTAGATCGCGGGCCGCTTGACATTGCCGGCGACGCCGACCACCGGTCCGATCAACGGGATGAAGATCGTGTCGCCGTCCTGGAGCCGGACGTCGCCGCTGCGATCGCCGCCCAGGAGGAAGTCGTAGAGATCGATCGAGACGGGCTCGGCACCGTTGCGCCGCAGTTGAATCTCCCGCAGACTGCCGTTCTTGGAGGGCCCGCCGGCAGCGACCAGGGCATTGATCACGGTGGACAGCGAGCTGACCGTATAGGTGCCGGGCACCGCCGCCTCGCCGACGACGAAGATGCGGATCACACGCAACCGGTCCATCGTGACCGACATACGGAAATCCTGGTACTTGCGGGACAGCTCGTGCTGAAGATAGTCCTGCATCTCGCTGAAGGTCATCCCCCAGACGCGCAGCGCGCCCACCTGGGGGATGACGACCTGCCCGTTGCGGTCGACCGTCAGGACGAACTGGGCATCGACGCGACCCCACAGTGTGACGTTGAAGCTGTCGCCGGGACCGATCACGTAGTCGGGACCGACGGGGACGTTGGTCACGGGGGCGAAGGTTGAGACGGGGCGGCTGAAGAGATCGTAGCCGAACTGCTGAAGCTCGGTGGTCACCTCCGTGATCATCTGCCCCGAAATGAGTCGTTCGGTGGGCGAGGGTTCATTCGGTTTGTCACGCTCGAGAGGCGGGGCCGGGTGTAGATCGTTCGGACCGGGCAGTTCCACGTCGTTGGGGCGAGACAGAGCCGACGGGGCCCGGCCGCTGGATCGCAGCGCGCGCAGGGCGGCGTCAGCATCGATCCCGTCGAGGTCCGCAGATGACCTTTCCAGAGCCGCGCCGGTCCGCGTGGCGGACAGGCTCTGCTGCGCCACGGCCGTTCGGTCCACACCCCATCCGAGGACCAGCAACACGCACATCACGCTGGCGACAAAAGGCATGGTCGCCAGGGCCGATCGATGGATTCGGCGCTGTAGCGTGAAGCTGGGAGTTGTCGCGGTCGCGATGTCCCGGAACAAGGACTCACCGGACTCCATTCCATACTCCTTCTGTGTCATGGCCGCACGAGCATCCACTCGTGATCGGCATGGCCGGATCCGGCGGATGACCGACCGCAGAGAGAAAACGTTTACAACCATCCTGTCTCAAAAACCGGGCAATGACTCGCCGTCGTGTTGACGAATCGGCGATCCTAGCGAGCCCATCCGTCGTGTCAAGGTCTTTCTTGCTATGCCGCTGCGGCGCCTCAGCGCGCAGCACAACCGAAAACAACATTGACTCCAATGCGTTTATCGGACAGCACACCTGGAAATCTTTACCCCTTTAGACGAATTACCGCGAGCCGTGTGCAAAGCGGCGCTTGACCGGGGGATTCGCATCTTCTATGCTGCGTGCGTTGCAGCAAGGATTGGCGGCAAAGAGAGTGCAGACTGAGAGCATGCGACGGATTGCGGCGTCTGTTATTTTGGTGGTGATGGTGGCGGTTCCGGGCCAGGCCCTGGTCTCGACCAACGTGCCTCTCGACCACTGGAGCTACCCGGCGATCGACAAGCTGGCGAGTTACGGGTTGATTGACAGCGCGATGCTGGCGATCAGACCGATTTCGCGCGTGGAGATGGCGCGGCACATCGCCCGGGCGACCGAGAGCCTGGAAGACATGGAGAATCCTCCGGCGGTGCTGCGGAGTATTGTCGAGCGGTTGCGGCGCGAGTTCAGAGGCGATCTGGTCCTGATCGGGGCGATCGACGACACGTTCACCGAATCGTTCGTCAAACCGATCGAAGACCCCTACCTTACCTATCTTCACGCCAAACGTGAGCCCGACCTGGAGAACATCCAGGGCGACACGTTCGAAAACGGCTCCAACTACCGGGCGGGCTTTGCCACGCGGATCAAGTTCCGCGAGCGCGTCGCGTTTTACCTTCATCCGGAATACCGACTGTCGTCGAACGACCACGACAATAACGTGCGGCTGGTCGAAGGATACAGCAAGGTGAAGGCCGGCCCGTTGGAGGTGCAGACCGGAAAGGATTCCCTCTGGTGGGGACCGGGCCGGCGCGGCTCCATCCTCATGAGCAACAACGCCCGCCCGCTGACGATGGTCAAGGTCACGAATCCCCAACCGGTGCAGTTGCCCTGGATCCTCCGCAGTCTGGGGCCCTTCCGAGCACAGTGGTTCTTAACGGAACTCGACGATGATCGGGTCATCTCCGACGCCAGGCTGTCGGGGGTGCGCGTGAATTTCAAGCCGCTGGCGGTCTGGGAGGTGGGATTCAGCCGGCTGGTGATGTTCGGCGGGCGAGGCGTGCCACACGTCGGGCCGATCGACTATGCCGAGATGTTCTTTGCCCTCAGCGAACAGGCGGAGAACAATCAACTGGCGGGATTCGACACCTCGCTACTGCTGCCGCTGGCCGATATCCCTTACGGCAGTTACCTTCCGCTGCGTTCGGTCAAGCTGTACGTGGACGCGGCCGGCGAGGATGAAGCGGGAGGCATTCCCAGCAACTGGGGCGCGCTGGGGGGAATTGAGCTGAACGATCTGTTCCAGACGGGACGAACCGATTTCCGCATGGAGTATGCGGACAATCACGTCGCGGGCAAGCCCGACGTCTTCTACAATCACAGCCTGTACCAGTCGGGATATACCTACGAGGGTCGGGTGATGGGTCACTACATGGGGACGGACTCGCGGGACGTCTTCCTGCAAGTGTCGCACTATCTGACCGACGATGTCATCGTCGATGTTTCGTACGACCGTCTGACGCACGATCTATCGAACGACGATCACCCTTCGCTGGAGATTCTGCGATGCGACGTGACGACGTTCGCCTGGCCCGGGTGGGAGGTTTCCGCCGGCTATCGGTATGAGGACGGCAAGGACCTGGAGGGCAGCGACAACCACATCTTCCAAATCCAGTTGCTCAAAGACTTCTGATAGGATCTGATCTGTGACCCTTCCCCTGCCCGCGCCGCCCATTCATCGTTGACGGACGATGGTCCATCACGGATCACGGCTTCACCCGGTGATGGCCTTCCAGCTTTGATTCAGCTCTTCCAGAAGGTTGATCACGTCCTGGATCATCTGCGGGTCGCGCTTGGCGTTGGCCTGCCGGAGGCGCGCGGTCATGAAGACATAGAGCTTGCGCAGGTTCTCGGCGATCTCGCCGCCCGCCTCCATATCGAGGACGGCGTTGAGTTCGTTGATGATGTCCTGCGCGCGATTGATGTACTGCCCTTTGGCGGCGTAATTCTGGGCCTCCAGCTCTCGAATGGCCAGCTTGAGAAACTTGATGGCCCCGTCGTAGAGCATGACAATCAAGCGACCCTTGCTCTGGGTGCCAATGGTGGCTTTCTGGTAGGTACTGATTCCGTTCATTGGTATGCCCTCGTCAAAGACATCGACCTGCGGGTTCCCGGCAGCAATCCTTCACCGCTCAGGGGACCGACAAGGCAGACAAGCCACACGGTGCTCGGGAGGAACAGGGAGATGACTGACACGGTCTGGATCAGTCATCTCCCGTCAATCGCGAAGCGATCCCGGCGCTGGGGGATTACCCGAGCAGCGTCAGTGCCATCTGCGGAATCGAGTTGGCCTGAGCCAGCATCGACGTACCGGCCTGCGAGAGCACCTGATTCCGCGTCAGCGTCGCCATTTCCGAGGCGACATCGACGTCGGAGATACGTGATTCTGCAGCCGAGAGGTTCTCCGACTGAACCCCGAGCACCTCGCCGGTGGATTCCAGACGGTTGATCATATACCCGAACTTGGCTCGTGCGGTGTCCTTGGCGTTGATCGCGCTGTCGAGCTGCGTCAGAGCGGTCCGTGCACTGGCCGCCGTGGTGATCGACAGCGTGCTGATCCCCAAAGCCGACGCGGTCATGTCGCTGCCGGCAATATCGATCTTGTCGGACTCCCCGCCGAAGTGGACCGACACAGTGGCGGAGTTGTCGAGCATCTTGATACCGTTGAAGTCGGTGGCACCCACAATACGGGTGATTTCGCTGGCCATCTCGCTGAATTCGTTGTCCATGATGACCCGCTGAGCCGACGAGTACGAGCCCGTGGCGGCCTGCTCGGCGAGCTGCTGCATACGCACGATCAGGTTGTCCACCGTCTGCAGGGCCCCTTCCATGGTCTGGAGCATACTCACGCCGTCCTGGGCGTTTCTGGCACCCTGCTCCAGCACCGCGATGTCGGCACGCATCAACTCGCGAACGGCCATACCGGCGGCGTCGTCGCTGGCACTGTTGATGCGAAGACCGGACGACAACCTCTCTACCGACGTGGCGAGAGCGTCGTAACTCTGCCCCAGGAAGCGGGCAGCGTTCGCGGCCATCATATTGTTCTTGATTGCTAACATGTTTCCGTCTCCTTAATCAAAGACCCCAATTTGGCCCCTACTTTTTGGCTCGCTCGTCGACACACACGCTCACGAGTTCTATTGCGATCACTGTCATTATCGTTCAAAGGCATAAGGACTTAAGCCCGCCGGCGAGCACAAACGCCGGCGAAAAACGACGGCCCTCTAAAACCCCCGCTGGCGGTGTTGATATCGCGGACACCCCAATTTACCCGGACTCACAATACCGGCAAAAAAAATGAAATTCGTGTGAAAAAGGGACAGTCCGGCCGCCTCTGTGAACCGTCGGGGCGTCGCGTCATTCCGCAGGTTGCGGCGTTCATTTCGAGGAGGATCTCCTGCCGCCGAGGGCAGCGTTTTTTCATGTGAATCATCGCGAATGCCGATAATCACGGGGTTGGGATCCTCCAAGAGTGCACCGACGGCTCAAGCGCCGGTCATCGAGATCCTGCCACACGAGCGAAACAGCTCCCACGGTTCGGGCTGTGCCGGTTGTCCTGGGAGGGATATCAAAACCGAAATCGCATGACCGACACGAAGACGCGCACACAAGATCGAACGCTGCTGGTGTTCAATTGTCACGAACCTTGGGTCCATCAACTCGGCCTGCTCGGTTATCGGCTGGACATCATCGTCAATCTCCAGGGCAAGTACAATCCGGGCTGGGACGAGCGGATGCGCCCGGTTCCCGCGCACGCGCGTCTCATCACCCTGCCGGAAGCGTTGGCCTTTGCCGGCAGCTACTACTGCATCATCACCCACAACGTGGCCGATCTGCTCGACGTGCGCCATCGTCGAGAACCGAGAATCCTGGTCCTTCATCACACACTGGAGGGGCGGCTGGAAGAGGAGCACGTCCACTGCGACCCGAACGCGTACAAGGAGACGCTTCACCGCTACACGGAACTGGTGGGCGCCCACGTCGTGGCCACCAGCATGTTCAAGGGGGAATCGTGGGGTTTCACGGACGATATCGTGCAGTTCGGCATCGATGTAGACAGCTATCTGCCCTACTCGGGTGCAAAGGCCAGCGGCTTGCGCATCTGCAATTTCGTCCATTCCCGGCGGAAGATCCTGCGCTGGGACTTTCATGAGGCCGCCTTTCAGGGAATCCCCGTGACGCTGGTGGGGCATAATCCGGACATCCCCGGCGTGGAAGCCGCCCGCGACTGGGACGATCTCAAAAAGACGCTGCAAGCCCATCGCTTCTATATCCACACCGCCGACCCCCGACTGGAGGCGGGTCACAACATGGCCACCGCGGAGGCGATGGCCGCCGGACTGCCGGTACTCGGAAATCGTCATCCGACCTCGCCCATCCGCCACGGGATCACCGGGTTTCTCAGCGACGACCCTCTGGAGTTGCGCCGCTACGCGCGGATTCTTCTGGAGGACCTGGACCTGGCTAGGATGATGGGCCAGCAGGCGAAACAGACGGTGGCCGAGCGTTTCTCATCGACGCAGTTCAAACACTCTTTCACCCGGTCGATCGAGATCGCCCGGCGCAAGTGGTATACCCGGAAGGTCGACCCGGGGGCCATTTCGGGGGACCTCTCGCCCCTCGCGGTCGCCCATCGGTGAGTGTATCGGGCTCGGTGTCGGGATCAGACGAGCATATCGATTCGACCCTGAGTCATTTGTCCGGAGAGGGCATCCGGACCGCCTTCCGCGGACCGGCTCTGCCGGAAGCTCCCTGAGGCCGACCAGTTCATGGCCGAGGGATGGGAGGGACGGTATCCCTGTGGATCGGGTTGCTGTTGCTGCTGCTGGGCCCCGTCGTCCTGGTGGAGTTGGTCTCGTCCCGGACTCCGGTCGCCCTGGTCCGACACGACGACCTCCAATCGGCGGATCTGCACGCCCGCCTCCTGAAGGCCTTTGAGCACCTGGGGCAGCGCCTGCTCGATTTCCCGGCGGGTTTCGTCCCGGCCGACCTCCAGGAAGCCGCGAATCTGATCCCCCTGCTCGCTGAGACGCACGGTGACGGTGCCCAGTTCGGGGGGGGCGAGTCGGATCTGCACCTGCTTGTCGGCCCGAGCCATGGAGGCGTGAACCGAGTTGAGGATCTGGTCGCCGATATCCTGCACGGGACTGCGCGTACCGGCCGCATCGAGCCCAGCGGCACTGGTTACCTGAGCAGATATGCGCGGGGCGACCTCTGCCGAATGGTTGTCGGAGACAGCTGTCATCTCGATCTGCGGCTGGGGCCCTTCCTTGACCGCCGCGACAGGCGCCTTCTCCGCCGACTCGGTCACGGCCGCGGGCTGAGCGGAATTCTGCGTCCGCGTGCCGCGGTCCTGTTGCGAGGAGGCCTGTGCGTCCTCCTGACGCATCATGTCCTCGGCAGCATCAGAAGACTGCGACGCACGCGCTGCTACCTGCATGGCGGCAGGGTCGGAGTTCTTCGAGGCATCCGCAACCGGCTGCCCGTCGGCCGGCGCCTGTGTCTGCGACTTTGCGACGGTTTCCGCCGCACCCGTCACTGATTTGACGGTCTCCGCCATTTCCCCGCTCTGGCTGGCAACCTTGGATTCTGCGCCCGCCGTCTGGACGCTCTGCTGACGAGTGGCAACAGCACTCGCATCAGCCGCAACGGCTTTGGCCTCTTCTGCGTTGAGCGTCGCAGCAGACGAGGGGCCTTGAACGCCTGCGTCCTGTGAGGCAGCCTGCTCTTGCATGACGATCTTGCCTGACGTCTGCACGCCTTGCCCGGTCACCGAAGCGTTCATCTGAACCTCAACCGAGCGGCTCTGTCCATCCTGTGTCTCGACGGTCGCGCTGACCTGGGCCTGGTTGAGCATCTGACCGTCGGTGGAAATTGCCTTCGTCGCGGCGTGAAGTTCCTGGCCCTGCGAGACCATCGCGACTTCAGCGGCCATCCCCGATGCTGCGCCATCGATTGCCTCAACCTCACCGGCCGGCACCACGTCGATAGATTCTGCTCCAGCCGAGGTCAACGGAGCCATATCTGCGGGTATCGGCGCTTCGCCGGCGGCACCTGCGTCGGTCGGCAGCGCCGTCTCATCCTTCACCGGTTCGGCGTCCTTATCGGTCACTGCCCTCTTCGGGTCCTCCTTCCTGGCGGGTAGATCGACGGAGTCCTTTGTCGCGTCGGACTTCGAGCCATCGTGCCACGCAGATTGCGGAGCGGGTTTATTATGAGACCTGACCTCGTCTCGGAGTCGGGCCAGCGGGGCCGCATCGGCAAACATCCGTTTCGCATTCTTGCCGGCAGTTGCCGAGGTCCTGGGACCCGCGGCCAGCGCAGCACCGTTTGCTGCCACCAACATGTTGCCGATTGCCGTCGCTGCATTGCCCATGCACTGGTTCCCTTTCCAAGGACCGATTCGTACGCCTCCATAGATATGCAATCCATGTGCCAGCAACGGAGCCACATCGCCGAAAAACTCGCAAAGCATTGTTTCATAAGACTTTACACAATACACCCATTCGTATCGTCACGTCGGGACGGGAATCACCCCGCGATGGGACGGAGGAATGTTCCGCCTGGGGGAGTTCTCTTCCGGCCCGCAGTTCGACCGGAGTCCTCCAACGAGGCAACGCGCTGCGCGTCCAATTACCCAACCGCGCGTATAGAAACCTGACACGCCCTCAGGCGGCCTCCGAAAGGTGTCCCAGCACCCCCTTCGCGTTCCGGGCGGCCGTTTGCCGCTCTCGGCGCAATGTCGCGATCGGCAGCGGGGACCTGGCACGATTATTGCAGGTCATCAGTGCGTCAGAGAATGTTCGTACGTCGATAGAAGGACGCCAGCGATGAGAAACGTGGACAACATCGTGGATCTGCTCGAAGCCGGGATCAAGGCCGAGGGGCTTCGGCAGAAGACGATCGCCAGCAACATGGCGAACATCGAGACCCCGGGATACCGACGGCTCGACGTCAAGTTCGATGAGTTGCTGGCCAAGGCGCTCGGAAAGTCGGGCCCGGTGGACCTGGAGAAGATCGAGCCGGAGATCCATCAGCCGAAAAACACCCCGGTTGACGACACCGGAAACGACGTCAGCATGGAAGCCGAGGTCGGAAACCTCCTAAAGAACTCCCTTCGGCACACCGCCTACGTCCGTCTGATGCAGAAGAAGTTTACCCAGATTGAAGCGGCCATCCGAGTCTGAGAGGAATCCGGTACGCCCGCCGAACCGGTCCCGGGAAGAGTCGGAAGAAAGGACTCATAGCCATGCGAGTAGACAACACCTTCGGTCCCGTCGATATTGCCGTCTCGGGTATGCGAGCCCAGGGCACGCAGATGGAACTCATCTCGTCCAATATCGCCAATGCCCGGACGATCGACGACGGGCAGGGCCAGCCGTACCGCCGTCTCCAGGCCTCTTTCCGCACCGAGAATGAGGACGATAACGGGATCGCCGGTGTGGCGATCAACGACATCGCGGCGGACATGACCGCCCTGGAACGCATCTTCGATCCGGGCAATCCCAGAGCCGACGCCGCCGGCTATATCACCATGCCCAACGTCCAATTGCCGGTCGAGATGATGAACATGTCGACCGCCACTCGAGTGTACCAGGCCAATGCCGCCATTCTGAAGCGCTATCAGAAGATGGTCGAAACCACCCTTGAACTGCTGCGATAACCAGAGGATAGCCACATGATCAACTTCGATCCGAACGTCAGTTCCATCCTGCCGAACGCCAAGCCCAACGTCGGAGGCCCCGAAGGTGCGGGCGGCTCTCCGGGCGGATTTTCCCAAGCCGTCAAGGCGGTGGACAAGTACGTCTCCCAGGTCGACGATCTCCAGCAGACGTCCGACGCCTCCATCGAGGACCTGCTGACGGGCAAGAACAACGACATCACCTCGGTGGTCTCCAATGTCGCCAAGGCGGACGTGAGTTTCAAGGTCCTGGTCGGCGTGCGTAACAAACTCATCGAGGCCTACAAGCAGACGATGAACATGCCTCTATAGGTCCGGCTCTGCGGCGTGGCAATACCTGGCCACCCGCGAGGCGGCGGCGTGAGACGGGTTCCGAGGCGCAATGGAAATCTTTCAGAAGATAGCCTTAGTCTGGCAGAAGATCAGCCTGATTCAACGGGCGTTGCTGGCCGCCGTTCTGGTGGCCTCCGCCATTATCGGGTCCCTTCTGGTCCATTGGGCGCGCCGACCCGATATGCGGATGCTCTACCAGGAACTGAATCCCGGGGAAGCGGCACGAATCACGGACAAGCTCGCCGAAAAGGAGATCGCCTATCAGTTGCGGGACGGCGGCACGACCATCTATGTCCCGCGTGAGCACGTCTATCAGCTTCGGCTGGATCTGGCCAAGGAGGGCCTTCCGGCGGGGGAACAGAGCGGCTACAAGCTCTTCGACGACGAGAAGATCGGGGTCAGCCCCTTCGTTCAGAACGTCAATCTCAGCCGGGCCCTCCAGGACGAGCTGGCCAAGAGCATCCAGATGATCGACGGCGTCGCCCACGCCCGCGTCCACATCGTCAATCCCGAACAGCGGCTCTTCGCCTCGGAGGAGAGCCGACCGTCCGCGTCGGTCGTGCTGCGACTGCGACCGGGCTATCGGCTCAGCGGCATCAACATCGCGGCCATCACCCACATGGTCTCCGGCAGCGTCAAGGGCCTCAAGTCGGATGACGTCACCGTGATCGACAGCCAGGGCAACCTGCTGTCGGGACAGAACGATCCGACTCTGGCCACCGGCGCCGGGACCGTCCAGGACTATAAGGAACGCGTCGAACAAGGCCTGGTCCGAAAGGCCGAGGACATGCTCATGATCGTCCTGGGACCCGGACGGGCCACCGTCCGCGTCAGCGCCGTGGTCGACATGAACAGCGTCAGCACGATCACCGAAACCTACGACCCCTCGGCGAAGGTCGCCACCAAAGAGGAGATCACCAACAACTCGGAAACCGGCGCCGGCAACGCGGGACAGCAGGCGGCCGCCGGAAGCACCAAGAAGGACGAGACCGTGATCACCGAGTACCAGGTGGGCAAGACCGTCAAGCAGCAGACGATTCTGCCGGGGGAGATTCGCTCGCTGTCGGTAGCCGCCTTCGTGGATCTCTACGTGCGTGACACGAACGAACCCGCTGCCGGTGGACAGCCGGCCCTAATCATGGAAGTGGCGGAGGTGGAGCAGATCATTCGCACCGCGCTGGGCCTCAAAGACGCCGATTCGCTGAAGGTCGTCAACGCGAGATTCCGCCAGCCGGCGGAAACCCTGATCGAGGAGGAACCGACGGACTGGCCGCGCTATCTCGCGCTGGCCCGGCACCTGTCGCTCGGGATCATGGCGGTCTGCGTGCTGATCGTGTTCCGCATTTTCAGCCGCGCTCGGAGCAAGGCGGTGGCCGCGATGGAGGCGCGGCAACTGGCCGAAGGAGGCAGTTCTGGAGGCGGTCTGCTGCCCCAGGGCAGCCCGGCGTCCGAGCCGTTGATGCTGCGCCGGCAGATCACCCACGCCCTGCGAAACAACCCCGAGCAGGTCCGAGAGATGTTCCTGAATTGGATCGAAGAGAAGGAGTGAGGTACGTCGTGGCATTGACGGGAAAACAGAAGGCCGCCCTGCTCTTGACGAGTCTCGACGTGGCGACCGCCGCCGAACTGCTCAAGGGGGTCGACCCGAGAATGGTTCAGGACCTGGCGGTCGAACTGAGCTATCTGGACGCGGCGGGTCATCGCAACGCCAAGCAGACCGCCGAGGTGGCGCGGCAGTTCTGCCGGTCCCTCGAGAACGAATCGGGCTTTCAATTCAAGAACTTTCTGCGGGAGGTGCTCCGCAATACCGTAGGCGAAGACAAGGCCAAGCAGGTGCAGCAGGAGATTCAGGCGCTGCTCGAGAAGCGCGATCCCTTCCTTGCCATTCGCTCGGCCGATCAGCAGAAGCTGGCGGCGGTGCTCGAGACCGAGCATCCGCAGGCGGTGGCGGTGGTGCTCTCGGAACTGCCTCCGAAGAAAGGTTCGGAGGTCCTCGGGTTGCTGGGCGAAGGGATGCGGGTCAGCGCCATCAGTCGGATGACCGCGATCAGCAGTGTCACGCCGGAGGCCAAGGCCCGGATCGCCCAGATGGTGCGCACGCGGATCGAGGCCTTGGGCTCGACCCAGCAGATCGGCGGAGCGGTGCAGGTGAATCCGGAGGAATCCCTCCGCAAGGTGGCCGTCATCGTGCGCAACCTCGAGAAGGAGGTCCGCGACGGCGTCCTGGAGGCCATTCAACAGAAGGACAGCGATGCCGCCGAGAAGGTGATGAATCTCATGGTCGTCTGGGACGATCTTCCGCAGATCGGCGGACGCTCGCTGCAGCAGGCCCTGCGCGGGGTCGACGAGCGGCAGTTGGCGCTCGCTCTCTACGAGGCGCCTGCGGAAGTCGCCGAGAAAATCAAGTCCAATATCTCCGAGCGGGCCGCGGCGATGGTGAACGAAGAGGCCTCTCTGATGTCGTCGCCCAAGAAGGAGGATATTCGCGCCTCCCGTGACAAGATCGTCAACGGGTTGCGCGAGCTCAACCGCAACGGGGAACTGACCTTCGCGGAAGAATAACGAGATGTCCGAAGCTCTGACCATCCAACTCCCTCAACCGGTCGCGGGACTGTGCGTCGTTCGGGAGTCGGCTCAACCGAGCCGGTCGCCAGTCGCCTCGACGCCGACCGAGGTCGAACCGACACGCGCGGCACCGTCGCCGGGCGACGAACGGCGCGAGGCGAGCGCACTGAAACAACAGCGGGACGAACTGGTCCAACTGTGCCAGACCGTCCGCAGCCTGGCGGCGCGGCTCAACGACCTGCATCAACAGACGGTGGCTCACCACCGCGGTGAGATCGCCAAGCTGGCGGTCGAGATTGCCAGGAAGATTCTGATGCGGCAGGTGGAGGACGGCGCGTACGACATCCAGACCATCGTGGAAGAGGCCCTTAAACGCGCGCCGGCCCGGCAGAATCTCGTGGTTCACCTGAACCCGGAAGACCTGACCGCCTGCCAGCAGTTCCAGCAGGAGAACCCCGACACGCAGTTTGCGGAGCTGGATCTGGTCGGCGACTGGAGCGTGGATCGGGCCAATTGCCTGATCGAGACGCCCAAGGGCATCGTGAAGTCCTTCGTCGAAGAACATCTGGAGCGCATCGCCGAGGCCCTGGAGAAAGCTCAGTAACGTATGACCGATCGCAACTGTCCTACCATTGATTTCGACAAATACCACTCGGTCCTGGAGACGATGGACCTGGTGGATTATCAAGGCTACGTAGTTCGCGTCTCCGGCTCGACAATCGAATCGGCCGGGCCGGCCGTCGGCTTGGGCGAACTGTGCGCCGTCCAGATCGGCGGCGACCGTCGTGTGCTCGCGGAGGTCGTAGGTTTCCGTCAAGACCGCGTGATCCTGCTGCCTCTGGAGCACATCGAAGGGGTTTCGCCCGGAGACGTGGTCACGGCCCGAACCACGCCTCGCCATATCCTGCTGAGCCCCAGCGTTCTCGGACGCGTCCTCAACGGACTGGGCGAACCGATCGACAACAAGGGCCCGCTGATCGGTGACGAGAAGCGGCCCCTGGACGTCAGCAGCCCCCCGCCGTTGAGCCGGGAGAAGATCACCAGGCCCCTGGCGCTGGGCATCCGCTCGATCGACGGCGTCCTGACGTGCGCCCAGGGCCAGCGCATCGGCATTTTCGCCGGCAGCGGGGTCGGCAAGAGCGTTCTGCTGGGCGATATCGCCAACGGCAGCGACGCGGCGGTAAACGTCGTCGCATTGATCGGCGAGCGTGGTCGCGAGGTGCGCGAATTCCTCGAAGAGAACCTCGGTCCCGAGGGCGTGGCGCGCAGCGTGGTCGTGGTCGCCACCTCGGATGCGCCGCCGGTGCAGCGGGTCAAGGCGGCGTTCCTGGCGGTGACGATCGCCGAGTATTTCCGCGACAAGGCCAAGAAGGTTCTGTTCATGATGGACTCGTTGACGCGCTTCGCCCAGGCACAACGGGAGATCGGTTTGGCTGCCGGCGAACCTCCCGCCACGAAGGGATACTGTCCAAGCGTCTTTTCGCTGATGCCCCGGCTGATCGAGCGTCTCGGCTGCTCCGAAGCCGGCAGTATCACCGGAATTCTGACCGTCCTGGTGGAGAACGACGACCTGACCGATCCGGTAGCCGACAGTGCCCGGAGTCTGTTGGACGGACACATCGTCCTGTCCCGCAGGCTGGCCGGCCGGGGACACTATCCAGCGGTGGACATCTCGCAAAGCGTCAGTCGTCTGATGTCGGCAGTGGTCAGCGACGAGCACCGCGCGGCCGCCCAGAAGCTCAAGGAAATCTACGCGACCTATGCCGACGCCGAAGACCTGATCAACATCGGCGCCTTCAGCCCCGGCAGCAATCGACGCATCGACGGCGCGATCAGTCTGATCGATCGGATCAACGATTTCCTCGTCCAGCCCGTGCGGCAGAAGACCCCGTTCGAGGAGACAGTCCGGAGGCTGACGGAAATCCGGCGTACGTGGGACCAGTTGTTGAGCGTCAAATCGTGAGACGGCAATACCATGAGACGATTCGTATGGCGCCTCCAGAAGGTGCTGGACATCAAGACCCAGGAAGAGCAGCTCAAACGTATGGAGCTGTTTCGGCTGACCGAGACGCTGGCGATGAAACGCAGCGAACTGCTCATGCGGCAGCGCGTGCTGCGGGAAATCGCCGCCGAAATCACGCAGGATGCGTCGCCCTCACGGCTGGGGATGCAGGAATTCTTCCTGAGAAACGCCGACGCGGACGATCGCATCATCCGCGCGCTGCAAGGCGAGATCCGCGGACTCGAGGCTCGGCAGAAGGAAATGACCGCCGAGGTGCTGGCGGCCAAGCGCTTCAAGGAAGGCCTGGAGAAGCTGCGGGCCGAGACCGAGGCGCGGTTCATCGCTGAACAGGAGAGACTCGAACAGAAGGAGATGGACGACAGGACGACCGTCGCCTTCGCACGCAAGGAAAGCTTGAACGTTTGACGCGGCGGCACCGATGGCGGCGCGACACGGACAAAGCTGGGAGCGGACATCGTGAGCAAGAAATTGATTTTGATTACCGCGGGAGCAGGATTGCTCAGCTTTCTCGGCGCGTTCGGCGCTGCGTGGTTCACCCGACCGGCCTCCGTGCAGGGGGCGGCGCCCGCCGCGACGGGCGATCCGTCGGCACAGGCGGCATCGTTCGCCAAGAACCCTCCGCAGATGCTGAGCCCCACGCTGGCGGCCTCCGAAGAGGCGACCAACACGCGCGCGATGACCGAGGAGCAGCTCAAGGAGTTGATCTTCGAGGTCCGCGAGAAGATCCAGGAGTACAACACCAAGATCCACGACCTGGACAAGGAGAAGCAGCGGCTGCTCGTTGCGCAGCAGACGTTGCAGAAGGACATCACCGAGCTGAACAACCTGCGCGTGGACCTGGCGGCCACGGTGGCCAACCTCCGCAATGAGCGGGATCTGCTTCAGAAGACCCGGGTGGAAGTGGAACAGGCGGAAAAGGGCAACCTGATCGCCATCGCTGCGGCGTACGACAAGATGGATCCCATCCGCGCCAGCGAGATCCTCACCAACATGGCCATCCCTCCGACGCAGAGCGGAGCCGGTCGCGGCGCCAACATTGACGACGCGGTCAAGATCCTGTTCTACATGCAGGAGCGGACCAAGGCCAAGGTGCTGGCGGAACTGGCGACCGCCGAACCGGCGCTGGCCGCCTTGCTGTGCCAGAAGCTCAAGCAGGTCAAGGGAGGGTAACGCAACCATGGATATCGCCACAATCATTGGAACCCTGCTCGGCTTCGGCGTGGTGGTCTTCGCCATCGTCATGGGCGGTGGCGCCGCCATGTTCTTTCATGTTCCCTCGTTGTGCATCACGATCGGGGGGATGCTCTGTGCGACGATGATCCACTTCTCGCTTCCGCAGTTCCTCAGCATCTTCTCGATCATCAAGAAGACCATCGTCGCCAAGATCCCCGCGCAGTCCGAGCTGGTCCAGAAGATGGTCAACTTCGCAGCCATCAACCGTCGCGACGGAACGCTGGCGCTGGAGCCGGAGATCAGCAAGCTCAATGATCACTTCTTCGCCAAGGGCCTTCAACTGCTCGTGGACGGCCAGGACTCCGAGGCCATTCGCGACCTGCTGGAGCCGGAGATCCAATACCTTCAGGATCGCCACGCCGGAGGCAAGAAAATCCTCGAATTCATGGGCGCCTCCGCTCCCGCCTTCGGCATGATCGGAACCCTCATCGGTCTGGTCCAGATGCTGCGTAACCTCAGCTCGCCCGACCAGATCGGCCAGGGCATGGCGGTGGCCCTCTTGACGACGTTTTACGGCGCCTTCGCCGCCAACCTGGTGTTCATTCCGCTGGCGGGCAAGCTCGGCATCTACTCCAAGGAGGAATCGCTGGCCATGGAGATGATCCTGGAAGGCGTCTGCTCCATCGCCCAGGGCGACAACCCCACCATCGTCCGGGAGAGAATGCAGGCGTTCGTTTCGCACAGCCGGCGCAAGGAGATCAAGGCGACCGTCTGATGGCCCCTAAAGGCAGATCGAAACCGATGGATGACGATCCGGGCGCCCCGGAGTGGATGGTCACGTTCAGCGACTGCATGACGCTGCTGCTGACCTTCTTCGTGCTGCTGTTGAGCTTCTCTTCGTTTGATGACAAGATCTTCCAGAGAATGGAATCGGCCTTCACCGAAGGGCTCTCGTCGGTCGGTCTGCGGACGAGCCAAACGGACGACGCCTTTCTGCCCACGCCGCGGATCGTGTACAGTCAGGATCCGGAGGAAGGCAGCGAACAGCCGACGGTTGACGGCCAGTACGAATCCAATCCGAGCACGAGCCTGGACTTCATGGATTTCCAGGATCAGAAGGTCTTCCTGGTGCCCTCGGAGGACGTGTTCCTGGGCCTTGGAACGCGCACCAGCGGTCACGGTCGGCAGATGCTGGCCGATGTGGCGGTTCTGCTCAATGCGGTGCCGAATCGCGTGATCGTCAGTGAACATGCGCTGGAAGCCGAGGCCGGGGTCTTCGACGAAATCGGATTGACCCGCGCCTGGACGATCGCGCAGTTCCTGACGGACCGTCAGGGCGTGGATAAGACTCGGCTCAGCATCACCTCGACGGGCACCATCGATGCCGCCACACTGCAACACAGCGGACTGTCGGCGATGAACCCCCAGGCGAAGCGGGTGGTCGAAATCGTCATTCTGGAACGGAGCACGTACCATTGAGATCACGGAACGGACCGCCGGAAGAAGAGAAACAGAAGGTCCCCGGCTACATCGTCACCTTTTCCGACATGGTGACGTTGCTGCTGACGTTCTTCGTGCTGCTGCTGACTCTGGCCAAGGTGCAGGACCCGGAACTGTTCAACCAGGGTCGCGATTCCTTCTGGCAGTCCATCCACCTGTGCGGGCTCGGCGTGCTGCTGGGCAATGAACCCGGTCCCGACTTTGCGGCGCCTATCACCAAGCACCTCACCACCGACCCGCAGACCACAGAGGATCGGACACTGGATGAGTATCGCGAGAAGCTGCGGCGCATCTTCGAGCGCCTCAACCAGTCCATGACCACGCTGCCTTCGCAAATCGTGGGGCACCGGCTCGATTTTTCGATCACGCCCGTTCGATTCGTTCGGGGAGAGGCCCTGCTCGGCGACGACGCCCGGCAGTATCTGTCTCAGTACTGCCTCGACCTGCGCCAGAACGTCAGCGCCGATTCGTGCACGCTGTATGTGCTGGGCCTGGCGGGCGACGAGGTCACCGAGATGCAGCAGTGGACGCTCTCGGCCCGGCGGGCACAGGCGGTGGCCGGGTTTCTCCAGCAGCAGTTGGACGGAAGCGTCGCCGGTCCGGTCACGCCCGCGGGCGCAAGCGCGGCGCCCTGGCGCATCCTGTGGTGGGGCGCCGGCCCCGGAGGCCACTGGGCCGGCCAGGATCGACCCGATCCCGGACAATCGCAGATCCTCATCGCCCTACTCCGATCGGGTCTCTAGGTCGTCGTCCGTGTCAATTTTTTCGACAAGCTGATCATTCTCTAGCCGTCGGGCCCCGGATCGGGACCGGAGGGCCCCGCCTGAGGTCCAGAAACGGCTCCTTCCCCGATTCGCCGCCTCCGGCACACCGTTTGCAGGTTTTCCGTCAACAGGGCACATCCGTCGCCAGCCCGAGTCTCCTCGGGAAGCGCCGTGGCAAGGTGGTCACAGGCATGCGTGGACGACAGACGGCAGAGCCCGGGGATAGAGGTCAACGTGAGCGATCAAAGAAAGAAGACGATACTGATGTTCGCGGCGGTCATCGTCGCAGGCGGGCTGATTGGTTTTGTTGCCCGCGCGTCCGATGAAGAGAAGGCCATCCCTGCCGCCGCGCCCACGCAGGAAAGCCTCTATGGCAATCCAGCGCTGGCACAGACGGGGGACCTGAGCTTCGGCGGCAAGGAACTGTTCTTCAAGATGATGCTCTCGGTCCTGCTCGTCGTCGCTCTGGCAGTGGGAGCCCTGTTTCTCTCGAAGAAGCTGCTGCCCAATATCACCAAGGCGTCGGGCAAGGAGATCCGCGTCGTCGAAACTACGTACCTGGGACCGCGCAAGGCGCTTCATCTGGTGGAGATCGGCAACCAGCGGCTGTTGATCGGCAGCACCAATGAGAACATCACCGCGCTGGCTCACATGGATGACGCCTGGCTGGATCTGTCGAAGCAGGAACTGGACCATTCGGTGGGGGCTTAGATGACGGGGATTCGAACCAGTTCGATGGCGTCCTGGCTGGTCCTGCTGGCGATCGCCGGCGTCTCGTCCGGACAGACGGCCGGCCCGATCGTTCCACCGGAAATGCCGTCGATACAGCCTGATGAAGTCACGATGCCACCGTCCAGCAACGTCCCCAGCCTCAACGACCTGGTGGGTGTGCTCGACAAAGCGACGGGACAGGAAACGGAAGGCAAAGAGTGGTCGACCCCGGTCAAGCTCGTGATCATCTTCACCGGCCTGGCGATTCTGCCCAGCCTGCTGGTGATGATGACGTCGTTCACGCGGATCGTGATCGTTTTGTCGTTCGTCCGACGGGCCCTGAGCACACAGACCATCCCGCCGACCGTCGCGGTGATCGGCCTGGCCCTGTTCCTGACGCTCTACACGATGGCGCCGACCTATTCTAAAGTCAACACGGAGGCGATCCAGCCCTACCTGGCCGACCAGATCAACTTCACGAAGGCCACCGAGACCGCCACCGGCTGCATCAAGGAATTCATGCTGCGTCAGAGCCGCCGCAGCGATCTGGCCCTCTTCATGGAGATGGCCAAGGCTGCACCGCCCGCCACGGCGCTCGAGATTCCGATGCATATCGTCATTCCCGCGTTTATCATCAGCGAGTTCCGCACCGCGTTCGAGATCGGCTGCCTGCTGTTCATCCCCTTCCTGCTGATCGACATGGTCATCGCCAGCGTTCTGCTCAGCGCCGGGATGATGATGTTGCCGCCGGTGATGATTTCGCTGCCGTTCAAGCTGATCCTGTTCATCCTGGTCGACGGGTGGGGCCTGCTGGCCAAGAGCCTCAGTCTCGGGTTTCAGTGACTGCCGGTCCAGGCACCGCGACCGCACTCTGACAGAGAGGATACCCATCTATGGATAGCAGCTACGTGCTCTACCTCGGAAGGCATACGCTGGAAACGGCGCTGCTGCTCTCGGCGCCGATCCTGATCACCTGCATGGCCGTCGGCATCATCATCACCCTGCTCCAGGCGGTCACCTCCATCCGGGACATGACGCTGACGATCGTTCCGAAGCTGCTGGCCGTCTGCGCAGTCAGTCTGCTGTTCGGCAGTTGGATGCTCCAGATCGCGTTGCGTTTCACCGCCGAGATCTTCGCGCAGATCCAGCACATCAAGTACTGATCGCGGAGGTTTCCGTGCTCGAGACGCTCCTCGGCTTCGCTCTGATTCTGACGCGCATCTCTGCGTTCTTCCTGATCCTTCCCGTGTTCGGATGGCAGACGATCCCGGTGCGCGTCAAGGTGGCTGCGACGGTGGTTCTCTCGGCCTTCTTTGCGGCGGTGGTACCGCTGGGCATCGAGGTTTCCGGGGTCTCCAGCCTCCAGGCGATCCTGCTGCTGGCCAGTGAGGCGACGTACGGCCTGGCTCTCGGCCTGATCGTCATGTCGCTGTTCAGCGTGGTGAAGCTCAGCGGCCAGATCATTGAACGGCAGATGGGTCTGACGATGGCCGAAATTTTCGACCCGCTGACCGGGGAGAGTTCGCAGCCTCTCGGCGGTCTGCTCGAGATGATCTTCATCCTGCTGTTTCTCAGCGCCAACGGGCACCATCTGTTCCTCCTGATCATTTCCAAGAGCTATGCGGCCTTCCCCGCGGGCACCATCCCGACGATTCAGACCCTCACCGGAGGGGTGCTCACCGCCGGATCGGCCATGCTCATGGCCGGGCTGCGTCTGGCGGCGCCGATGCTGGCGGCTTTCATGGTGCTGATGGTGGCGCTGGCGCTGCTGGCCAGACTGGTGCCGGAGATGAACATCCTCTTCATCAGTATGCCCGTGCGAATCGGGCTGGGATTGATCATGGCCGCAATGTTCCTGCCGTTCGTCAACGGCTATGTCACCGAACTGGCCGGCTGGATGGCTAAGCTGCTGCCCATCTGAAGAATAACTATCGGTGAGTGCGGTTTAGCCACTTTATGCGGCCGCTGAGAGCACGT
>NPIE01002054.1_pt2 | contig 47180 bp, 35 predicted proteins | sample 8637661 | NCBI WGS metagenome assembly NPIE01 (sample SAMN07420842, study PRJNA396082) | bioreactor metagenome | isolation source: sample BA12 brine-fed electro-methanogenic bioreactor BA | place: Japan: Kochi | collected 2016-12-09 | reverse complement strand
CACCGGGCGCTGGTCCACGCCCCAAGCGCCCACGCTGCCCGAAGGTGAGCCCACCCTCGAACCCTCCCCCTGACGGGTGGCGGTCTTCTCGGATGGTAGATCAGAGAGGCGAGGCCCGGGTCTCCCCACGTTTCACCCTCCCCACGCCGTTTCGTGAAGGACGCCTCTGGGAAGCCGGTATTGCGGTGCTTCTGGGCCTGATGGCGTCCCTGCCCCTGGGCCGCGGCCTGCTGCCCGAAGCTCATGATATCCTCTTCCACCTTTTCCGGTTGGTGCAGCTCGATGAGTTGGTTCGGGCCGGGGTCCTTTACGCGCGCTGGGCGCCTGAGCTGGCTTATGGTTACGGCTATCCGCTCTTCAACTTCTACGGTCCCGGCGTCTACTACGTGGCGCAGGTCTTTCGCCTGCTTGGGGCGAGCTTCTCTCACGCGTTGCTGCTGAGCTCGGCGCTGGCGCTGGTGGGGGCCTCAGTGGCGATGTACCTCTGGGTGCGCGATGGCTGCGGCGGCCCCGGAGCCCTGGTCGCTGCTGCGGTCTACGTTCTTGCTCCCTACCTTACCTACAATCTTCTCTACCGGGCTGCCCTGGCGGAGCTCTTGGCGTTGGCGCTGCTTCCCCTCATCCTGCACGGCACCCTGCGTCTGATCCGAGAAGGACGGGCGCGCTACGCGCTTCTCGCAGGTGGGGCTTACGCCGCCCTGTTGCTCACCCACAACATCGGCGCGCTCCTCTTCACGCCCATTCTACTGCTCTACAGTGCATTGTTGGTAGCGGCAGGGGAGGAGGGCGAAAGGCGGCAGATCGTCGCCCGGTTGTGGCCCCTCCTCGTGCTGTCCTTGGGGATGACGGCCTTCTTCTGGATTCCGGCACTGGCGGACCAACGCCACGTCCGCATCGAGCAGCTCTACGTCCCCGAGGACTTCAACTTCGCAGCGAATTTCCTGGGCCGGAGCGAGCTTCTGGCCCTGCCCCGGGCTGCCGATCCCCGGCTGGTGAATCAGGTAGAGCAGGCGTCCCCCCTCACGTTGGGGCTCGCGGCCCTGCCCCTGGCGCTTCTGAGCCTGCTCCGGCGGGGAGGAGCGCGCGAGGAGAAACTCTTCATCGCCTTCGGGTGGGTGGGCTTGCTGGGCGCGCTCTTCATGACCTTGCCCGCCTCCCGCTGGCTCTGGGAGCGCCTGCCCCTCATCCGCTTCGTGCAGTTCCCCTGGCGTTTCCTCGGCTTTGCTGCGCTCTTCCTGGCGCTGCTGGCGGGATGGGGAAGTGCTGTGTTGTTTTCCCGCTGCACTCGGACGATGCCGGCGCGGGGCGGACTGCTTGCCCTATTGCTTGCGATGCAGGCCCTCTACCTGCTCCCCTGGCAGTACGTGCGCTACTATCCGGCGCTGGAACCGGTGACAATGCTCGATAGCGCCCACTTCGAACGGCGGTCGGGCTCCGTCGGGACGACAACAACGGGTGAGTACCTGCCCTTGGCCGTCCAGGCGCTGCCTGCCTACGATAGCCCGGCGCTGGTGAGCGGAGAGCGGCTTGCCCCCGCCTCTCTTCCTGAAGGGGCGAGGGTGGTCGCTGCGACCTATAACCCTTTGCGTTATCGGGTGACCGTCGAGAGTCCGGTGGCCTTCGAGCTCGTCTTTCATACCTTCGACTTCCCCGGCTGGAAGGCTCGCATCGCGGGAGCGCCGGTGCCCATCACCCCCACCGTACCGGAGGGCTACATCTCCGTGGCGGTCCCCGAAGGCCGCCAGGAGATTGAGATTTGGTTCGGCAGCACCCCCGTCCGCACGGCGGCAACCGTCCTCTCCGTGGGCAGTCTTCTGGCCTTTGGCGGCTGGCTCTTCTTTCTTGCCCGGAAGGGAGCTTCCAGAGCGTTAGCCCAGGTGGAGCAGGCGCTCTCTGGGCGCGCTTCGAGTATGGCTCTTGTCGTTCTGCTGGCCCTCGTCGCGTTCAAAGTGTTCTACGTTGATGTGGAGGGCAGCGAGAGCCCCTTCCGCCGCACCCGCTTCGACGGCGAGCGCGTTGCCGGCGTCGACGTGCCGCTGCACGCGAACTTCGGGAACCGGCTCTCGCTGCTGGGCGTGGATCGTCCGCTCACCCTTCCCGCGGACGGCAGGGCGGAGGTGGCCCTCTATTGGCGGGTGCGGGAGGCGGTGGAGACGGAGTACAGCGTCGGCCTCTTTCTCGTGGACGGGCGCGGCATCCGTTACGGGGTGAGCGAGCACCAACATCCGGGCGGCTATCCGCCGACCACCCAGTGGCGACCCCACGAGTATGCCCGCGATCTCCACGCGCTGGCGCTGCTGCCCGGCACCCCTCCCGGCTCCTATACGCTTCAGGTGAGCGTCTATCCTTATGGCGAGCCGGAGCAGGCCCTCGACGTGCTGGACGAAAGCGGCGCGCCTGTGGGACGGCTGTTGACCGCCGCCGAGCTCACCGTGCAGCGGCCCCCGTCTCCGCCCTCTCTGGCGGCGTTGGCCCCCACAACAACGACCCTGACATCCCTTTCGAAGGGGTTAACCCTGGTCGGCTACGATCTGCCTCATCGCGCAGGCCGCCCGGGCGAGGAATTGCCCCTCACTCTCTACTGGGAGGCGACGGGGTCTCTTCCCCCGGAGTTGGAGGTGCACTTCTCGCTGCAGGATGCTGCTGACCTCGTCACTGAGGTCGGCGCCGCGCCCCCCGTCCCCGGCTATCAGACGGGGGCCTGGCAGCCCGGCGACCGCTGGCGGGGCGAGCACCGGCTGCTGCTGCCGCCCGCGTTGGAGAGCGGGAGCTATCTGCTCCGTGTGGCGGGTGAGGAGGGCGTGACGGTGCCGTTGGGGCGCCTCTCTGTCACTGCCCCCGAGCGCCTGCTGGAGCCGCCGCCGGTGGGGGAGCGTGTAAACATCGTTTTGGGAGAAGTGGCTCAGCTCTATGGCCACGACCTCTTCGTCGATATACCGGGCGCCGGAGAGACCCTTACCGTCACCCTGGTCTGGCGGGCCGTAGGGGAGACGCGGCAGAGCTACAAGAGCTTCGTCCATCTGCTGCGCCCCGACGGGACTCTCGCTGCCGGGAGCGACGCTGTTCCCGCGGCCTGGCAGCGTCCCACGACAGGCTGGATGGCGGGGGAGTACGTCGTCGATACCCATCAGCTTCTCCTGCCGCCGGAGCTGCCGCCCGGCGCCTACCGGCTCCAGGCGGGACTCTACGACGAGCGCAGCGGGGTACGACTCATCACGGCAGAAGGTAAGGACGTGTTGCCTCTGGGGACGCTCGAGGTGCCATGATCTTCGTCTCGCCAGCTTGTAACTTCGGGCCGGTGGCTATATACTAAAAAGCGTGGGGGAACCCTATCTTTATTAAACTATTACGCAGTGTAGCTACTATCAGGAGGGACAGAATGGTTACGAATCGCGTTGACGCAACACTCAGCCACGAAGACCAACAAGCCATCCTTGAATCTATCCGGGATATCCGGGACCGGCTGCCTTTCCTCACCCAGTTGACCACGGGTGAGCGGGAGGCGCTGCCACGCATGGGGGAGAAGAGTCACGCCTTTGTCGATACGGCGGTGGCGCTGGCCAAAGAGCATCCCGATCTCCTGCCCGAGGGCTTTGAGCCCGAAGATGTGGAACGCGACATCCAGCTCTACGACGAGCTCCAGCCGCTGATCTTTGCGGTCATGCAGCTTCAGGAGCTCTTGCTCGATACGACCATTGCCCTCAGTGGCGATATTTACGGCGCCGCGCTCAAGATCCACCAGCGGGCGAAGGACGCCGGCAAGGCCGAACCCCTCGACGAGATTTTGCACGAGATGGAGGAGCGCCTCGAGGCCGAGGTAGCTGGCGAGCTCGAAGAGTAGGGTCGCGCAACCGTTAGCTCCTGCTTACCGCCCCCCTTGCGGGGGCGGTTCTACTTCACTCCCGCCTTGCGGCGTCGCCCTCTTTCTGCCTGAGGGCTAGGAGGTGATGATTGCATCATAATCCAGGAGGACCCATGAGCTATCGTTTCGAGACCTATTGTGGGCTCTACTGCGGAGCCTGCCCCGTGTCGCTGGCCAACCAGGCGGGGGACCTGGCGCCGCTCGCTGCTGCCTGGGGCAGATCGGTCGCCGAGCTCCAGTGTGGGGGCTGCAAGAGCGGAGAGCGAGCCGTTTTCTGTGCCGATTGCGAGTTCGTGACCTGTGCCGAGGCGCGCGGGGTGGAGTTCTGCTTCGAATGCGACGACTATCCCTGCCCACGTCTGGTCGCTTTCAGCCGGGACGAACATCCCCATCACCACATCGTGTTGCACAACCTGGAGGCCCTCGCTGCTCAGGGGCTGGAGGCCTGGCTCGCGGCTCAGGCCGAGCGCTGGCGCTGTCCCGCTTGTGGTCAGGCGTTCGGTTGGTACTCCAACGTCTGTGAGGGTTGCGACGCTTCCCTCTACGATGCCCGTGCCGAAGACCAGGATCTGCGAGCGGAGACTCCGGCATGAATCTCGCGCAACGCCTCGCCGCCTGGGCCGACGTGCTGCGCGACGTTTCGGCCCGGGGTCACCATTTCGCGGATAATCCTTACGATCGCGAGAACTACCGCCGGGTGCAGGATGTGGCGCTGGCGCTGTTGGCCCTGGCAGTGGATGAGCCTCCGGAGTCGCTGGAGCCGCTGCGGGCCCCAGTCTTTTCGCGCGCCACCCCCTTCGCTGTGGGCGACGCCGCCGTCATTGACGGCGAAGGGCGGGTGTTGCTCATTCGCCGGGCTGATAACGGCCTCTGGGCCATGCCCGGCGGCGCGCTGGAGGTGGGCGAGACGCCGGCCCAGGGTGTGGCGCGGGAGGCGTGGGAGGAGACGGGGCTTCCCTGCCAGGCCGTGGCCCTCGTCGGCGTCTACGACTCGCGGCGCTGCGGCTCCGTGACCCGGCACCATCTCTATCACTTCACCTTCCTCTGTGAGCCGTTGGAGATCAGAGATCCGCCCGGCGGTTCTCACGCCGGAGAGGTGCTGGACGTGCGCTGGTTTCCCGAGGACGCGTTGCCCGCCGACCTCGATCCCGGGCACGTGACGCGCTTGCCCGACGCCTTCCGCGTGTGGAGCGAGGGGGGCGCTGCCTTCTTCGACCGGGATTAATCCTGCCGGTTGATGCCCCCGCAGGCGTAGAAATTCTCCAGGTGCTCCGCCTCCGTCACGGCGAAGACGTGGCTGCCATCCCCGGCGGCACAATCGACCATGAAGAAATAGTACTCCGTCTCCGTGGGGAAGGCCGTGGCGCGGATGGAGCTCAGCCCCGGGCTGGCGATGGGTGCCGGCGGCAGTCCGACGTTGCGGTAGGTATTGTAGGGGGATTGCACGTCCAGGTCGGCAAAGGTCAGCCCCTTCTTCCACCAGGTACCCTGCTCCGGGCGGTAACCCAGCGCGTACTGTACGGTGGGATCGGCGCCCAGGAGCCAGCGGTCACGCACCCGGTTGAGGTAGACGCCGGCGATGAGTGGCCCTTCGGTGGCGATGACGGCCTCGCGCTCCACGATGGAGGCGATGGTGATGCCCTCCAGCAGCGTCAATCCCTGGTCGGAGATTCCCTGGCGAATCTCCGGGGCCACCTGCCGCTCGAAGTTCGCCAGCATGCGGTCTACCAGCTCGTAGGCCGAGGCCTCCGGGGGCAGCCGGTAGGTATCGGGGAAGAGAAAGCCCTCCAGCGTGGCGGTGACGGGCACGTGGGCGAGGAAGCTGTACTTCTGAGGTAAATCCGTCTGGGGCCAGCCGGTGCGGGCCAGCTCCAGAAAATCCGCCGGGGGTACGTCGGTCTCCGTCGCCAGCAGATCGGCGACCTGCTCCATGCGCCAACCTTCGGGGAAGGTGACCTGCTGCTCGTGCGTGCTTGCCTCCTGGAAGGTGCGTGCAATGGTGGGGATGGTCATGGTCTGATTGAGGCTGTAGGTTCCGGCCTGGATGCCGGCGTCGAGCCCCTTATATTGCACATAGCGCCGGAAGAGCTCGGCGTCGCTGATCAGCCCCCGGGTCGCCAGCCGGTTGGAGATGGCGGTCACGCTCTCCCCCGGCTCGATGACGAAGGTGACGGGGGTGTCGTCGTCACCCGCGGGCTCTGAAAGCGCGCTCTGATTGGCCTCGACGTAAGCACTCAGGAAGAGGGATTCCAGGGAGCAGGCCAGGCCGAAGAGCGTCAACAGAACCACCAGTAATCCGATATAGCGCTTCTTCATTTTTACCTCCGTGCAGGGTGTCTCCATCAAGAGGCACCGTGGCTCACGTTCTTCTTTGGGATACCCCGGTTGCGGATTCAGCTCACGGCTGGGGCCGCTATTCCGCTGCCCGGGCGTCGAGATAGCTCTGCAGGATGACCGCGGCTGCGACCGCGTCGATCCCGTCCTTGTGTTCGCCGGGGCGCTTGCCCTGGGCGCGCAGAATCGCCGCCGCCTCCTCGGTGCTCAGGCGCTCGTCCCACATCACGACGGGCACGCCCACGGTCTCGGCGAGCTCCGCCGCGTAGTCGCGGGACCAGGCGGCGCGCGACCCTTCAGTGCCATCCATGTTGAGAGGGAGGCCGACGATGATGGTCGCCACGTTATATTCGGCTACCCGTTTGGCGATGTGCGCGTAGTCGGCGGCGCGGGAGGTGCGCTCCATGACCTCCAGGGGCCGGGCCAACATCCCCAGAGGATCGCTGAGGGCGATGCCGATGCGCCGGTCTCCGAGATCCAGGGCCAGATAGCGCATGGGTTAGGGCAGATGGGGCCGGTAAGCCCGCGGCGGTCTGAAAGCAGGGCGGCTCATGCTCACCACGTGGCGGGAATGACCTCGATGGTGGTTCGCATCTGGAGGCGGGGAACGAAGGGGAACCACTCCGGTTGGACGGTGATCTCCGGCGGTCGGGCCAGGGGGAGCGATGCGGTGAGCTGGCTCTCGACCTCGTGCAAGGACTGCCCCCGAATCTCATCCCAGAGCGCAGCCGTATCGATCTCGGCGGTGGCGTAGCCGTGGGCGGTGACGTAGAAGGTGAAGAGCCCGGGGCCGACGTCCTCCTCCGCCGATTCTCCGATCTCGAAGCGGGTGTCGGTGAGCCGGTAGCCGGCGGGCAGCTGGGCCGCCAGCTGGCGGTAGGCCACCGCTTGAGCGTCGCGGGCGTCCACCTTGTGACCGGTGACGAGGAGCCTTAGGGAGACGCCCAGCGTGGGCGTCTGCTCGCCGATGAGGTGGGTGTAGGCGGCCTTGGGCACCGCCTGAATGGTCAACGTCTGGCGGGGGAGGAACTCCCCCTCGTTCAAATAGGCGTCGTTCTGTAGGTTCTCGGCGGCGATTGCAAGGACGCGCTCCGCAGCCAGCGCCCAGACGCGCTCCCGATCAGCCTCGGAGACGGTGCGCACCTCTTCGCTGCGCGCGCCGGTGATGGCGTTGGGGTTGGTGACCCGGAGGGCAAAGCCGGCGACCCCTTCCACGAAGTTGATCTGGTAGGGATCGACGTTGCCTCGGGGACCTTCCTCGGTCGCTTCCACAGGCGCTTCGGCCTGTCCAAAGGGGGGGACAGTGACCTCTTGCGTGGTCACGAAGCGCACCGGATAGGAGCCGGCGGAGGTCCGCACGGTGGTGTTGGCGGGCACCCGGTAATCCTGCCCCAGGAGATTGGTGAAGAGCACCGCTCCCGTGGCCCGTCCCGAGAAGGAGACACCCTCCCCCGTGGTGGCGACCTCAGCGTAGGCCTCGAATTCGTCACCCACCCGCTGGGAGGGGATGAGATTGCGCTGCATGTCCACCTGGCGGCGTTCCAGGCTGGGATCGACGGAGATGGGCACGACGACGGCGTAAGAGGCGCCCGTGGGATAGAGCCGGAGGGTGGCGGAGGGGATGGCGTGGAAGGCGACGGCTCCGACAGCGAAGAGCGCCACGAGGAGCACTGCTGCCTGCAAGGCGAGCAGCCACGGTGGGCGCGGCTTGCTGACGGGCAGGGCGCGCGGTTGGGGCTCTTCCGCCCACGGCGGGCGCTTGCGGGGCTGCGGGGTGGGTGGGGGCTTGAGCGCCGGCAGATGTCCCTGAAGCTCCAGATATTCTAGCGCAGCCGCCTCACTGGGGAAGACGGGAAAGCCCGCCACCGAGGGCAGCTGGCGCTGGAAGGGATCCTCGACCACCCAGGCGACCTCGAGATCGGCGCGCTGGGCCGCGCGCATCAGCACCTCGTACTCCAGCGGGCGGTTCCAGCCGTTCTCCACGTCCCAGGGGCGGATCAACAGCACCTGCTGGGCGGCGGTGCGCCGCAGGATCTCGCGGATGGTATAGCGATTGTCGGCGGCGGTCAGCCGCACTCTCTTCACGTCCAAGTTTCCTCCGTGCCGATCGTTCAGTCCCGGTCGGCGACTCCATCAGAGGCAGTATGCCACAAAACGGGCGATTTGCCAAGGGCCGCACTTTGGGGAAGGGCGCTAGCGCTATCCTGCCGGAGTGCCGCGCGCTTTCCAAAGCGTCATCGGGTGTATAATAGGTTCGACTTCTCTAGGCCCAAGAAGGAGGGCAGCATGAACGCAGCGAGATCACGGCGCAAGCCACGGGAACGGCATGAATCTGAAAGGAGGGCGGACGCCTACGACCGTCTTGAGAAGAAGCTCGCTTCCGGCCCGCTGGGTGAGGAAGCATGGGAGCTGGTGCCTCGGGAAGGGGTCAAGATGTCGGAGGTGTTGGAGGAATTCATAGCGCCTTATCGGCAATATGCAGAGGATGACGCGTCTTATCGCAAGCTTCTCTCCCTCGCCGTTGCGGCCTGGAATCTCTCTTTCCTGTCTTACCGGAAGCGGCGGGAGCAACTGGAGACGCTGGTGACCACCTTAGGAGCTACAGAGCGGGATCGGCAGGCCTTCAGGGACATCATGAGAGCGATGATCCGGCGCAAGCGCCTGCACTTCCTGCACCACCGCCGCATGATTGTCGAATATGATCTGGAAGATATGGGGGACATGTATCACCTTACGGTGGCTTCCGCTCCCTTCGGCGAGGGTGCGGAAGAGCACGAGGAAGACTGAACGCGGATCGGGCTTTGATTACAGACGCTGAGTCAGGAGAGGCGCGGCTAGGGTACCCTTGGGACGGCGGCTGTTTCTGGGTGCGGGCGCAGGATCCATTCCAGGGGCAGGGGCGCCGTCAGATCGAGGGAGAGGGGGGTTACCGAGATCAGGTTGTCAACCATAACGGCCCAGATGTCGGAATCCTCTTCGGTCCTCTCGGGATGGGCGATGATGGCGTAGCCCGGACGTCCCTGGCCGTTGTTTCGGTCGGGAGCCAGGGGTGTGAAATAGCGGTGGCGGGAGAGGCGGGTGTAACGCCAGGGCGTCTCCGGTGTGGCGGCGGCGGGAACGTTGACGTTGAGCACGTCGGTGTAGTCAGGAAGGCCCTGTTCCAGTAACTGGCGGGCGAAGTGGGTGGTGATGCTGCGCGTGGCCCTGTAATCGGCGGGGGCACGCTGGCCCAGCGCGTAGTGCGGGGCCATCTCCAGCGAGATGGCGAGGGCCGGAATGCCGAAGGCGCTGGCTTCCAGTGCCGCCCCCACCGTGCCTGAGATGGTGACCTCGATGCTGAGATTGGCTCCCAAGTTGGCACCCGAAACCACCAGGTCGGGTCGGCGGGGCAGTAGCTCCAATACGGCGTGCCCCACGGCAAGCGCCGGGCTGGCATCGACAGCGTAAGCGGTGACCGTTCGGCCCGCCACGGTGCGGTCGGCGGGCGTGACGTAGCCCGAAACCTCGTAGGGCATGGCCCGTCCCGCGCCGGACCACTGCCGGTCGGGCGCGACGACGACGACTTCACCGAGCGGCAGCAGCGCCTCCACCACGGCCCACAGGCCCCGGGAGGCAATGCCATCGTCGTTAGTGACGAGTATAAGCGGCGGGTTCATCTCTCTGATTTCTCCCCAAAAAGGTTGGTAGGCTGTTTCGCCAGGTATCGAGACGTTCGGATTTTCGTGATGGCCCCCGGCGAGCGATGAGGTCCCTCCAGGCGGTGATCAGATTCTCGTTGACGGCATCCCAGCGCTGGGTCTCGGCGTAGGCTCGGGCTCCCTCACCCAACCGGCGGAGCAGCACCGGCGTTTTGAGACAACGGCTGACCTCGGACAGCATCGCCTGAGGATCGTTCGGAGCGAAGAGATAGCCGTTGACACCCGGCTGCACCAGATCGACGGGGCCTCCTGCTGCGGCGGCAACGACGGGCACGCCGGAGGCCATGGCCTCGAGCACGACATTGCCGAAAGTCTCGCTATCGGAGGGGAAGACGAAGAGATCGGCGGTGGCGTAGGCGCAGGCCAAGCTGTCGCCCGCGAGGTAACCGGTAAAGACGGTGGGGGTTCCGGCGAAGCGGAGCTCCAGCTCCTTGCGTTGGGGCCCGTCGCCGACGATGGCGAGCCGCCCGCCGGGTAGAGCTTCCAGCAAGGGGCGCAGCCATTCCAGACGCTTTTCTGGGGCCAAGCGCCCGACGTAGAGCAGTAAGGGGGCTTTCGGGTTGCCATCTGTGAGACGAACGCGCCACATCTGGCTGCGCATGCGGGGCGTGAAGCGCTCGGTATCGACGCCGTGGCTCCAGACTTTGACCCGCTCGAAGCCGTGGGCCTCCAGTTGGCAGCGGGTGAAGGGTGAGGGCGCGAAATTGAGATCGGCCTGATTGTGAAGCCAGCGGAAGTAGGCCCACGCCGGCTCGCGGAGCAGCCCTACGCCGTAGGTAGAGGTGTAGCCCGGCAGGTCGGTGTGGTAGGAGGCGGACGTGGGCAGACCAAGGCTGCGCGCGTGGCGCAGCCCCGCCCAGCCCAGCAGCGCCGGATTGACGACGTGCACCAGATCGGGCGCAAAGGATCGCAGCTCCCGTTCGACGTTGAAGATGGGGGGCACGAGGCGTAAGTCGGGATAGAGGGGAAAAGTGAAGCTGGGCAGGCCCACGATGGGGGTATCGGCGTAACGTGCCGGAGCGCCCTCCGGCGCAAACATCAGGCTTTGGTGCCCCTGTTGGGCCAGATGTTCGAGCAGGTGGCAGACGGTGTTGGCGACGCCGTCCCACTTGGGCAGAAAAGTCTCGGCGAAGATGGCAACGCGCATCAGGCCGCACCTCCCGTCAGCGAGAAGAGCGCCATGAACAGGGCGAGGCTGAGCAGCGTCCCCGCGACCACCTGCGGTACGGTGTGTCGGCGCAGCTGGACTCGGGACCAGGCCACGGTGGGCACCAGAAGCAGCAGGGGGAGAGGATTGCCCGTCAGCCAGAGCAGGATCAGCGAGATGGCGCTCGCCATGGCGCTATGGACGCTGATCTTCCAGTAGAGCGTGATCAGAAAGATGAGGGCGAAGAGCCCCCACAACCCGGCGGCGGCAAGGGGGAGGGGGGCAGGTGCTCCCGCGACGGTCAGGAGCAGCGTGGCTCCGCCGCTGCAGCCGAGGGCGAAGAGCATGGGGCTTAGCCGCTCCTTGCGCCGCTGTACGTCCAGGTCGGAGACCCAGCCGCGCTTGACCAACCACACGAGGTGCAGCAAGGGAATCACGAGGGAGAGCAGCACATAGAGCGCCGACCAGAGCCAGGTCCCGGTCTTGAAAGCCAGAAAGATGAAGAGCGCCGTCAGGAGCACCGGTGGGCTGCCTGCTTGGGAGATGACGTGTGCTGTGGTCTGTATTCTGTGGTCTTCGCCGGTGTTGGGCGTCAGCGTGTTGAGTAACCGTGAGTCCGTATAGGTGTTATGTTGCGTAATCATAGTCTACCTCCGCCACCAGTATCTCCTAGCGGCGTTAAGTCTCGTTTAGCCTGGTGTTAAGAGTTGGCTAGCAGTCTGTAAATGTGGGGCATTCCAAACAGAACCGGCGCCCACGGACGGGCGCCGGTTCTGTTTGGAGAGGGGTTTCCACGTTGGTATCCACACCAACGCTGATGAAACCCTTATTCCACGGAGACACAGGGGACACGGAGGATTTTAGGATTTTCTCTGTGTCCTCAGTGTCTCCGTGGTGATTTTCGAAGAAGGATCAGAGCCTCGATCCCTTGCGTCCCCCTACTTCGATCTGCTGCCAGGCGGCGACGATGGAGAGGGTGAGCAGCGCCGAGAGGGCCGCCTCGGGCAGGCCGTTGATGGCGGCGAGTGGTGCGAGCACCTCCCAGGGAGCCGCGCCCGTGATTCCGATCATGCCGAGGACGAGAAGGGTGTTGGTGAGGCTCCCCACCGCCCCCACAACGAGCAGCTTGGCCTGCACGGCCCGTTCGAAGGCGTTAAGGAGCACGTAGCCGATGACGGCGAGGGTGAAGGTTGCCAGCGCGATGCTGAATTCCGCTCGCCAGCCCCGGTGGGCAGCTGCGATGAGCAGGAGTTGCGCCGCCAGGCCCAGCCCGCCGGCGATCAGCAGTCCGGGGGTGGTGCGCCGTTGCAGAGTGCGCCACGCCAGCCAGGCCACCGGCCCGATGAAGAGCCGGGGCAACACCGCGATCAGGGGATTGGTGAAGAGTGTATCTGCCGGGCCGGTGGGCGCGATAGTGGCTTGGAGCATGCTGAAGCCCCCGAAGATGAGGCCGATAGCTAACCCCACGCCCGGCCCCTCCAGTATCGCCCCGATGATGACGGGCACGTGCATGATGGTCAGCGCTGCGCCGGCAAACCAGGGGATGAAACCCCAGCGGGTCCAGCCCAGCAGGGCCGCGACGGCGCCCAGCGCGCCGGCGATGGCGATTTTGCGAAGGGGATATTCTGTGCTCTCTTTGAACATCGTGACTCCTCCTGGTGAATGTGCGAATGGCAAAAGGCGAATGACGAATGGCAAAAGGCGAAAGGCGAATGGCGAGTCGGCGTTCATCCTTCTCTAAGTTTCCGCTACTGCATATCGCCAACCCGATTATACCCGAACTTCGGGCGTTGACCCCTGGGCTTCGTTGCATATACTGGGGAACGATGACCGCTCTGCTCGAATTCGACGACGTTACCTATGCTTACACACTGCCTTACGGCGACCCCATCCCGGCGCTGAAGGGGGTCTCTTTGCGCATCGAGGCGGGCGAATACGTGGCGCTCCTCGGGGCCAACGGCTCGGGCAAATCGACGCTGGCCCGCCACTGTAACGCGCTGCTCCTCCCCGACGCGGGGCAGGTGCGCGTGATGGGCCTCGACACCCGCGACCGGGCCCACCATCCCGTCATCCGCCGCGCCGTGGGCATGGTCTTCCAGCGTCCCGAGGATCAGCTCGTCGCCACGGTGGTCGAGGAGGACGTCGCCTTCGGGCCGGAGAACGCGGGCGTGCCCCCCGCCGAGATCCGCGCCCGCGTCCGCGCTGCGCTGGAGGCGGTGGGGCTGTGGGCGGAACGGGAACGACCGCCACACCAGCTCTCCGCCGGGCAGATGCAGCGGGTGGCCCTCGCGGGGGTGCTCGCCCTGCGCCCGCGCTGCATCGTCTTCGACGAGGCGACGGCGATGCTCGACCCCGAGGGGCGCCGAGCCGTCCGGGCACTGATCTCCCGCCTGCACCGGGAGGGGCTGACCATCCTCGCCATCACCCACTTTATGGAGGAGGCGCTGGATGCGGAGCGAGTCGTCGTGATGCACGAGGGCCGGATTGCGCTGGATACCTCACCGGAGCGGCTCTTTGGGGATGAGGAAGCCTTGCGGCGGCTGGGGCTGGAGGCGCCGCCCGCCGCCCGCATGGGCGCGGCTTTGCGGGCCCGGCTGCCTGCGCTGCCCTCCGGCCTGCTCACCGTGCCCGCGCTCGTCGCCGCCCTCGACGCGCTGCCGCGCCGGCGGGGTAGGGCGGGCCCGGCGCGGGGCTCCCTTCCTGCATCCGCTGCTCCCTCCGCTCCGCTCATCGAGGTCAGGGGATTGGGCCACGTCTATATGCGGAACACGCCCCTGTCCCGTCGCGCGCTCACCGATGTGGATCTCGCCGTGGACGAGGGGGCGGGGCACGGTCTCATTGGCGCCACCGGCTCCGGCAAATCGACGCTCATGCAGCACCTCAACGGCCTGCTGCGTCCGCAGGAGGGACGGGTGCGGGTGGGCGAGCACGACCTGGGCGCGCCGGAGACCGATCTCAAAGCCGTGCGCCGGCAGGTAGGGCTGGTCTTTCAGCTGCCCGAGGTGCAGATCTTCGAGCAGTATGTGGGCGATGAGATCGCCTTCGGGCCCCGGCTGGCGGGCCTGGAAGGGGAGGCGCTGCGGGAGCGCGTGCGTTGGGCCATGGCACTGGTGGGCCTTGATTTCGCGGGCTACAAAGACCGGCTCACCTTCGCCCTCAGCGGCGGCGAGCGGCGGAAGGTGGCCCTCGCCTCGACGCTGGCGCTGCGCCCCCGGATCTTGCTGCTCGACGAGCCCACCTCCGGTCTGGATCCCCGCTCGCGCCGGGAGCTGCTCGCTCGGCTGGAGGCTTTCCGGGCGGAGGGGATGACGCTGGTGCTCGCCTCCCACCAGATGGAGGATCTGGCCCGTCTCACCGCAGCGCTCACGCTGCTTGAGGAGGGGCGGGTGGCGCTCGATGGCCCGATGGCGGCGGTCTTCGCGCAGGGGGCGCGGCTACGCGCTCTGGGGCTGGAGCTGCCCGCTGCGGCGGCCGTGGCGGCGGCGCTCCGGGCGCGGGGCTGGGTGTTGCCCCCGGGCGTGGTACGTCCAGAGGCGCTGGTCGAGGCCGTGGCGGCGGCGGTGGCGGGGTCATGAGCGACTTCGAGTTCCAACGGCTGATTACCATCGGTCAATATCTGCCCACGGGGTCGATCCTGCACCGCCTGGATCCCCGGGCGCGATTACTGGCGGGCTTGTTTCTGCTGGCAGCCCTCACCCTCTCCCGCAGCCTGCTGGGGGGCGGGCTCGCAATTCTCGTCCTGCTGGCCCTGCTGCGCCTGGCGCGGGTTCCCCTGGGGTACGCGCTGCGGGGGCTCCTGCCGCCTTTGCCCTTCATCCTGCTGCTGGCCCTGCTCCAGCTGCTCTTCGGCAGCGGGGAGGGGGCGCCGGTACTGTGGGCGTGGGGGCCGCTGACCCTCACCCTGGCGGGGGTGAACGCCGCCGGGTTGTTGGTGCTGCGCTTCACGGCACTGGTGCTCGTCATCAGCCTGATCTCCTTCGTCATTTCCACGACGGAGATGGTGCGCGGGCTGGCGGCATTGCTGGCTCCCCTCACCGCGCTGGGCCTGCCTACCCACGCCTTCGTCCTGATGGTGCAGGTGGCGTTGCGCTTCCTGCCGCTGCTGGCCCAGGAGTCTGAGCGCATCGCGAAGGCCCAGGCCTCCCGGGGCGCGGAGTGGGGCACGGGCGGTGGGGGCGTGGTGCGCCGGGCGCGTCAGGCCCTGCCCCTGATCCTGCCCCTCTTTCTCACCACACTGCGCCGGGCCGAGCGATTGGCCGAGGCAATGGAGGCGCGTGGCTATCACGGGGGGCGCGGGCGGACCTCCATGGTCGTCCTGCGTTGGCGAGCTGGCGACACCCTCGCCCTGCTCGTGGCATTGGCGCTTGCCGTGGGCATCGGGCTGTTGTAGGAGAAAGGTGAGGCTGATGGGTCACAGATCGCCTTCGCCCTTCGTCATTTGCTGTTCGCAGTTTTGCTATTTTCGGAGGGAGTCCTATGTTTCTCGCAGTGGATATCGGTAACACGAACGTCGTCTTTGGCGCGCACGACGGGGAGCGCTGGGTGCGTCACTGGCGGGCGCGGACGGTGGCGGAGAAGATGCCCGACGAGTACGCTGTGCTCTTCCGCGCCTTTCTGCGCGCCGAGGGCTTGGAGGCGGCGGTCTTCGAGCAGGTGGTGTTGAGCAGCGTCGTGCCCCCCTTGACCGGGGCGCTCAGGGGAATGCTGGCAGCAGAGACGGGGGTTCAGCCCCTCGTCGTGAGTCACGAGATCGAGACGGGGCTGGGCTTCGCCGTCCGGAATCCGGCGGAGGTGGGCGCGGATCTCATCGCCAACGGCGTTGCCGCCTACCAGCGCTTCGGGCGGGCGTGCATCGCGGTGGACTTCGGGACAGCGACGACCTTCAGCGCCATCTCCGACGAGGCGGACTTTCTGGGGGTGGCGATCGCGCCCGGTCTCAATCTGGCGGCGTCGGCGCTGGCAGGGCAGACGGCCCAGCTGCCGCAGATCTACCTTTCGGCTCCCGCAAGGGTCGTCGGCACGGACACCATCTCCGCGTTACAGGCGGGGCTGGTGGGGGGCTACGTGGGCTTGGTCGAGGGGCTGATCGACCGGATACGGGCGGAGTTGGGGGAATCTGTGCCCGTCATCGCCACGGGCGGGCTCTCCAGCCTGATCGTACCCCTCACCGACCGGTTCACGGCCCGTGATCCCTGGCTGACGCTAGAGGGGTTGCGAATTATCGGCGCGCGTAACGCCAGCGGTGGGTCAATCGAGACGTAAGGCCTTCGCGAGCAGGGTCAGCGCTCCGGCGACCACCTGTTCCAGCGGATCGGGGTCGGTTATCGTGAGTTCCTGTTCGCTCAGCTCGTCGTTGACGTTGACCGCGAGGTAGACGGTCTCTCCCTGAGCCTCTTCGTCAATGGGCTGCCCGGCCCAGACAACGAGGCAGACGTGGACGCCCAGCAACCCGCGTCCCTCGCGCGCGGCGGCTCGGGCCGCCTTGGCGGAGAAATCCCCCGCCTTCTTGAGCTGGGGGCGGGGTAGTTCAAGGGCGTCCACAGCCTCCGTTGGTTCCTCGACCACCAGACTGCTGCCGAGGATGTCGGGGCCGTAGTCGGTGGCGAAGATGACGTGACTCACGCGTCCATCGGTGCCCACCTCGATGGTGCCCAGTATCCACTCAGGTTCGACCAGGGTTTGGGAAATCTTCTCTGCAAGCGCGCTACTCTCTATTGGCACGGGGCCTCCTTGAGCCTATTATTACCGGCGTTAATTGAAGGTTAGATTTATATAATCATTTATTTTTTAAAGGTGTGATAAGGGTTAGGGCCTCCGCCGGCTGTTTTCGGATTACCCTTCTCTATAATGATCAGATGCGAATCTTCTCATGTATCTAATTGCACTGTTTTGCGCGAAAGTGCGGGTTTCTACCACTAACATAGCAGGGTTTTGCGCCCCCACCCTCTCCGTGGCGCCTGATGGGTTGCAAGTATTTCTATTCTATCAGAGCCCGGCGAAAATACAATTACGATTTCCATCTGGTTAGAGCACCTCTCGCCCTCACAGCTAATTTAGTTAGAAGTGCGATTTACTTGCAAACTCTAACCGTATTGGTTATAATTAGAGTAATTTAATCGTCAGAGGCATGTGGTCTTTTTCGACAGTGCACGAGCGCTGGCTTCGCACAGAGAGCGTGCCGCTGACGGGCTCAGGCACTCATATTCTTGGTTCTCCAGGAATGAATCATCGCTTTGACTCCTCGCTTGAGTTTCTTCTATGGGTTAATACCACGTTGCGTGCTCTGACTTGCCTGGCTTGTCAGAGGGGCGGAGCCTGGAAGGGAGTTTGACGGTGAGTCAATTCCGGTCACGAAGACACTCCCCCGGCGCGGGCCTCAGACTCTATCTGCGACGCCAATCCGACAACTTTGCACGCTATCTTCTGGAGCAGGCGCTGCAATTTCTCTTCGGTTGGGTACCCACGCCCCTGGGGATGGGGATCCGTGCCCTCACCTATCGCCTGATGCTGCGAATGGAGGGGCTGGCGGCCATCGAGCCGGGGGTGCGCCTGCGCTTCGCCAATCACATCCGATTGGGGCGGGGCGCCTACCTGGACGAGGGGACCTATCTTCATGCCTGCCCCGGCGGCATCGAGATCGGCGCAGGGACGCTGGTGATGCACGGGGCGGTGCTGCACGTCTACAACTTCCGCGATTTGCCCCACGCTGGCATCCGCATCGGACGGGAGAGCCTCGTCGGCGAGTATACCGTGATCCGGGGACAGGGAGGCGTGACCCTCGGGGATCGGGTTTTCACCTCGCCCCTCGTGCAGCTCATCGCCGTCAATCACGTCTTCGATGACCTCGATCGCCCCTTCTCCGAACAGGGAATCACGGCGGAGGGCATCGTGATCGAGGACGATGTCTGGATCGGCGCGGGGGCCGTCATCACCGACGGGGTGCGGGTGGGGCGGGGGGCGGTGATTGCGGCGGGCGCGGTGGTGACGAAGGACGTAGCGCCTCACACTGTTGTTGGCGGGGTGCCGGCCCGGCTCTTGCGAGAGATCGGCGGGACGCCCGGCCCCCAGCGGGAGACAGTCTATTAGCAAAGAGGGTGCTTGCGGGCACTCGCAGGGAGCTGGAAAGGGGGGACGAACATGGGGGTGATAGCGGACGGGGTAGGCGTTGCCAAGACGTTATCGACGCTCTCGGTGGTGATTCCGGCGTATGACGAGGAGGACGGCATCGCCGAGATCGTGGAGCGGGTATTGGCAGTAGGGCCGGGCCTGGAGGCGGTGGGGGTGGGATTGGAGCTCCTCGTTGTGGACGACGGCTCTTCCGACCACACGGCGGAGATCGTCCGGGGGTATCAGGGGGTGCGGTTGCTGTGCCACAATCCCAATCGGGGGTACGGCGCGGCCCTCAAGACGGGCTTCTGTGCCGCCCAGGGGGATCTGCTGGGCTTCCTGGACGCCGATGGTACCTATCCGCCGGAGTCTTTTCCGGCGCTCTGCACCGAAATCCTGGAAAACGGGGCCGACATCGTTGTCGGTTCGCGGCGTTCGGGGGCGAAGAGCGACATGCCTGCGGTGCGGCGGGTGGGCAATTTCGTCTGGTCCAGCCTCGTTTCGGCGTTGAGCAGCCAGCGGGTCGTTGATCCTGCCAGCGGGATGCGCGTCTTCCGCCGGGAGGCGCTGGCGCGCCTCTATCCCCTGCCCGACGGTCTCAACTTCACGCCGGTGATGAGCACCCGGACTGTCCACGAGGGGTTGAAACTGGTCGAAATTCCCATAGCCTACGAAGAGCGACAGGGGCGCTCCAAGCTCAAGGTTGTTGAGGATGGAATGCGCTTCCTGCGCACCATCGTCTGGACGGCGATGTGTTATAACCCGGCTCGTCTCTTTGGCGCGGTGGGCTTCACGTTGTTTATGGGTGGGGCCTTGATTGCGTTGACGCTGGTGGGTTTACGGTTACTGGGTGAGACGACGTTGGGGCCCGCGGGAGTGGCAGGTTCTTTTGCTGCGGTGGCTCTTGGCATGACGGGGTTTGACCTCTTCGCGCTGGGCGTCACCTTCAACTACGCTGTGGCGCTCTTTCATGGCGATGGACTCATCCAGAAGGGCCTCTTTGGACCTCCGATTTTCCGTCCCCCGCTGGATCGTCATTTCTGGTGGATGGGCCTGCTCTCCTGCGCTGGCGGGCTGGCGCTGAGCGGTACCAGCCTGGGGCTGAGTCTGAACGGCTGGGATATGGAGCGGCTCTGGCTCTACCTGCTGGCGGGAACGATGCTGGCGCTGATGGGCGTGCAGCTGGTGATCTTCTGGATCATCATGCGGGTGCTGGAGGAGTTGAGCCAGCGTGAGGCGGCGGTCAAGCTGGATATGGAACGTGCGGGCGTGTGAACGTGTGAACGTGAAGAGGTAGCAGTGGTCAAACAGCAGCTCGTTGTACCCGAGTTTCCGAACGCCGACGCGCTTCTGCGCAAGGAGTTGGCGACGCGCCCCCAGGGCGCGGTGGATCTGCTTCTCGTCAATCCCCCGGCGCCCGACGGCGGCATCTGGATTCGCAGTCAGCACCGGGTGGGACGGCGTTCCCGTGAGGGGATGATCTGGCCTCAGGTGAGCCTGGCCCAGCTGGCGGCGCTCTTTCCCGACTACCGGGTGGAAGTGATCGACGCTATCCCCGGGCGGATGACGTGGGAGGCTTTCGAGGCCCTGCTCGAAGAGAAGCGCCCTCGGTATTACGTCACCCAGGTCACCGCGCCCACCTTGCAGAACGATATGTACGGCGTCTTCCTGGCGAAGGCCCGGGGGGCGACGACCCTCGCCTTCGGCACCCACGTGACACCCATGCCCCGCTCCACCATGGAGGCGTTCCCGGCGCTGGATTATGTCCTCATCGGTGAGCCGGAGCTGACGCTGCGCGAGCTGGTCGATGTGCGCGAAGCGGCGAGGGGGAGAGAGGGTGAGGGGGAGAGGGGGCGAGAGGGGGAGGGGGCGTGGTGGCCTGACGTGGAGCCGGAGTTCGCCGAACGGCTGAAGCGGCTCTTCACGAAAACGGATCCGGGATGGCGTCCCCTCTGGCTGAGTCAGCCGTCAGTGATCAGCGATCAGCGATCAGCCGTCAGCCATCNNTCAGCATCCAGCAATCAGCATTCAGTATCCAGTATCAAGGGCCTGGCCTGGCGCAACGGGGACGGCATCACCCTCAACCCGCCCCGCCCCTTCATTGCCGACCTCGACGATCTGCCCCTCCCCCGTCACGAGCTGCTGCCCTTACAGCGCTACCGGGCGCCGCTGGTGGGCGGTCCCTACGCCTTCGTCGTCTCCAGCCGGGGCTGTCCGGGGAGCTGCCGCTTCTGCATCAAGCACGTCTCCTATGGAAACTCCGTGCGCTACCGCTCGCCGGAGCACGTGGTGGAGGAGCTGGAGCAGCTGGTGGGGCTGGGCGTGCACAAGATCCACATGTACACCGACCTCTTCACGGTGGATCGCGACCACGTCGTGGGCATCTGCGAGGGCATTCTGGAGCGGGCGCTCCCCATCAAGTGGACGTGCAACAGCCGGGTGGATTTTGTCGACCTGGAGCTGCTACAGCTGATGCGGCGCGCGGGCTGCTGGATGATCTCCTGGGGCATCGAGTCGGGCGAGCCTGAGCTGCTCAAGCGGATGCGCAAGGGGATTACGCTGGAGAAGGTGGAGCGCGCGTTGGGCTGGGCGAAGGAAGCCGGCATCATGAACTGGGGCTACTTCATCATCGGCTTGCCCGGCGAGACGGAGGAGAGCATCCGTAAGACCATCGACTTCTCCAAGCGCCTGCCCCTCGACCTGGTGCTCTTCCACATCGCCGCGCCCCATCCCGGCACGCCCTTCTTCTTCGAGGTGGTGGAGCAGGGTTGGTTCCGGCCCGGCACCCGCTGGGAGGAGGTGGACATGGATCGCTCAACGGTGCTCGACTACCCCAACCTCTCGGCGGAGGAGCTGGAGAGCTGGGCCAGGCGCGCCTTCCGCGAGTGGGCCTTCCGCCCGGGGCCGGTGGTCACCTACCTCAAACTGCTGACGGGGGATCCGGCGCTGCTCAAGTTCGCCCTGCGCATCGGCGTCGAGACGCTCGGGTGGAAGTGAGCGAATGGACGAGGGGGAGAGAGGGTGAGGGGGTGAGGGGGAGCGTGGGCGAGCCAAAATCCCAAATCCAGAATCGAACATGGCACAGGGTCTCGCCATACATCGAGCTGGCCTGCGCGGTGCTCGCAGGGGCGCTCTGGTATGGGGGCGGCTGGCCCGGCTCCTGGCCCCTCCTGCTGCTGGCGCTGATGTGGAGCCTCTACTGGCTACGCACCGGCTTCTCGCTGCGCCCCGCACTCTTCGACGTACTGCTGGCGCTCTTCGTGCTCTCGGCCTTCGTGGGGACACAGACGGCTTACGCGCCCGGCCCGGCGTGGGCCAAGTTCTGGCTCGTGGTGGGCGCCTGGGGGCTCTATTACGCCCTCGCTCACCAGCCCGATCTCGACCACCTCTATGTCGCCCTCGCCTTGTGGGGCCTCTTCGGGGTGGTGTTCACCGCTTACTTCTTTATGGTGTACGACTGGAGCACCCACCCGATCAAGGTGCCGGCATTGACGGCGCTGGGCAGTGCGATCTCCGCCCGGCTGCCCACGTTAGTGACCTTGCCGATCAACCCCAACGTGGTGGGAGGCGTACTGGCGACGGTGCTACCCTTCTATCCTCCGCTGACGTTGCTTCCCGGTCGGGAGGTGTTCGGTTCCTGGCCCTCAGGGCTGCGACGGGGGCTGCCCTTTCTCTGGGGGGGGGCCGCGGGGGGGGCGCTGTTGGGCCTGCTGGTGACGACTTCGCGGGGAGCGTGGCTAGCGACGCTAGTCGGTTTCCTGCTCTGGGCGCTCTGGTGGGGGTTGAGCGGGCGCTTTGCGGGCCGGGAGCGCCTGGCCTGGATGGGAGGGCTGCTCCTCACCGGCGTCGTGCTGGGCGGGGTGGCGCTCCACGCCGTGCTGACCTACGAGCTGCCCGGCGTGGGGGCCTTGACTCAGCGTCTCACGCTGCTACGAGATTCGCTGCTGCTGGCGCGGGACTATGCGCTTACGGGCGCAGGGTTGGGCACCTTCGAGATGAACTTCTCCATCTACACGTTGCTCATCCACGTGGGTTACGTCCCCAATAGCCATAACCTCTTCGTCGATTTGTGGGTGGAGCAGGGTGTGGTGGGGATGGGGCTCTACCTGGCGCTAGCCGGATTGTGTATCGGGCAGGGTGTGGGTGCCTGGGAGCGGACCTCGGTGGCGGAGAGGTGGGTGCTGGGGGCGGGGGGGAGCGCTCTGTTTGTCGTCCTGCTCCACGGTCAGGTGGAGGATGTGTTCTACGGAAGCCGGTGGTTGCTCCTGCTTTTTCTTCCCTTCGCGTGGATACGGGCGGTGGGGGGGCGGGCCGAGCTGCGTCCGGAAGGACGCCTGGTGACCGTCGCCGTGAGCTTACTGCTGCTCGCCGGATTGCTCTTCTGGCGGCCCCTCCTGGCACAGGGGTATGCCAGCTTGGGGGCCATGCGGCAGGCGCGATTGGAGCTGGCGCGCTACGAGCCCGGGCGCACCCCCGGCTTCATCATGGACTCCATCCGGCAGGAAGCGTCGCTGGAGGAGGTCGTCGCCCTCTTTGAGCGGGCCACTGCCCTCCACCCGGGGAACGCCACGGCGCGGCAGCGGCTGGCGGGCATTCAACTGGCGCGGGGAGCGTATCCAGCCGCCTACCAGGAGATCGTCGTAGCGTGGGAAGCCGGACACCGCGACGTGGTGACGCGTATGTTGCTGGGGGATGCCCACGTGGCGCAGGGGAGCGTAGAGGAGGGGGTTGCGATGCTGCGGGGACTGCCCTGGGCCCGGATGCGCCTGGAGGAGCAGGCCTGGAGCCGCTATTGGATCCACGAAGACTACACTCGCGCGGCTCACGCCTGGCGGGCGGTAGCGACGTTGGATCCCGAACAGGGGGCTGAGGCGTGGCGCAGAGCTCAGGAGGCCGAGAGGCGCGCGTTGCAGCCCTGGTGAGTTGAAGTTATCTGGGAGGGGGAGATTGGATGATGAGGGAGGTAAGGGAAGGAGTCCAGGGGGCAGGGCAGGGTGAGAAGCACTGGTACGCGCTCTACACCAAGCCGCACAAGGAGTACCTTGTGCAGGGCGTGCTACAGGGCAAGGGAGTGGAGGTCTATCTACCCCAGATCCCGGTGGCGGTGCAACGGCGAGATCGGCGCAGCATGAAGCCTTTCCTCCCCCACTATCTCTTCGCCCGGTTTGATCCGGAGGGCCAGCGCTTCGCCGACGTCTGCTGGACTCCGGGATTGCGATGTATCGTTTGCGCCGGGAGGCAACCGGTCATCGTACCCGATGAAGTGGTGGTCTATCTGCGTCACCGGCTCCAGAAGATGGAGGGAGAGACTGAACCGGAAGCACCTTTCAAGAAGGGGGAGGTGGTCCGTATCATCCAGGGGCCGCTGGAAGGATTGGAAGCGATTTTCGATAAGCAGATCTCCTCCCGGGGGCGCGTGAGGGTCTTTCTGCAAGTTATGAAGCGTCTGGTACGGACGGAGCTGGATCTGGCGGATTTGCTGTAGCGGACAGCCATCAGCCGTCAGCCATCAGTCATCGGCCATCAGCCGTTGATGGACAGTGGTCGAGTGGGAAGCAGGGGAGTAGGGAGTAGACCGAACGCTGAGAGCCGAGCGCTGACCACTGATCGCTGGTCGCTGGTCGCTGACCTGGAGGAGTTGGATTTGAAGAAACTCAGGTGGGTAGCTATAGTAGGGGGGGCGCTCTGTCTGCTGATCGGGCTGGGCCACGGCGCCGTCACCGCCCAGGCAGAGGAGCCGCGCTGGTCGGAACCGGTAAACCTGTCGCGTTCCGGCGCGGCGGAAGCACCGGCGCTCGTGATCGGCGCCGAGGGCCAACGCCAGGTCTTCTGGTGGGATCGCTTCGACGGCCTGATGACCTCGTACGTTGGGGAGGAGGGCTGGTCCGCCCCGGTAGCAGCGACCCTCGAAACCGTTGAGGTGCTGGGGGAAGGTGGGACCGCTCGGACGATTCGGACGTCCATCAGTGCCATGCCCCAGATCGAGAATGCCGGGGAGTATGCACTTGCCCTCTGGTCGGGAACGCCGGCGCAGCGTACGGGGTTCGGGGCCTTGCTCTACAGCCGGCTGCGCTTGGGGACGGCAACGTGGACGTCCTCCGAAATGCTGACGGAATCGGTCCTCAGCTGGAGCGTAGCCAGGGACCCAGCAGGGGTAGTGCATCTGGTCTATATTCGCCCTACGCAGTCGCGGGCGCTTCCGGCAGGTATCTACTACAGGCGTTCCACCGATGGGGGGGAGCGCTGGTCGGCGGGCATCCCCCTGTACACCTCCCTCTACACCCGCCTCTGGCCCGAGGAGGAGGCCCACCTCTCGGTCGCAGCCGACGGACGGGGAAGCGTGCTCGTGGGCTGGGATGATCCCGAGCGCGGGCGTGCTTTCTCCGTCCGCTCGGAGGACGGGGGTGATTCCTGGGGCCAGCCCGGCGAGGTCGGAGACGTCAATCGGACGGGGCGGTATCCGCACTTCCTGGTCGTGCCGGCGTCTGCAGAGGAGGGCGCGAGCGCGGAGTTCCTCTTATTATGGGAGCCGGAGGGGGAGCTCGCAGCCTGCACCTGGATACAGCAACGCTCTGGAGATGGGGGGGAGAGCTGGTCTCCGGCAGAGCGCGGGCTGGAGGGGCTGGCGAGCTGCCCAGATCGGATTGGGACGGCTCAACTCGGCGGGGGGGAGCTGCTTGCGAATCTGGAGCAGAGCGCGGGTCGCTTGCTGATGGCTGTGTGGAAGGGGGAGCAATGGTCGGAGCCCAAGCCGTTGAGTGTGCGTTTCGAGCATCCAGAAAGCGGGCTCCTGATCGATCTGGCGGCACTGGAAACCGCAGTGACGCCGGACAATCTCCTGCTCGCGGTGGGGCAGGGGAGCGACGGCGAGATTTGGACGCTTCAGGGGCGGGTCGACGCGTTGGAGTGGGCCTATAGTGCGCCCTCACCCTGGTCTGCGCCCAGCATGATCTTTAGCGCTGAGGGGGAGAGCGCCTTCGGGCGCCCGGCGGTCGCAACCGATGCTGTAGGACGAGTTCACGTACTGTGGAGCGTAACCTCCAGCGAGGAGGGAGGCGGGGCGGGACTCAGCTACAGCCGTGGTGATGGGGAGGGCTGGAGCCGCCCCACCACCGTTCTGGGTTTGCAGGATGGGGGCGCTCAAGCCCCGGCGCTGGCCTTTTCTGGCGGACAACTTCACGCCGTGTGGAACGAGGGCGCAAGGGGGATGCTATTCTACAGTCGGGCCTATCCGGCTGAGGCCCATGCGCGGGGGAGCTGGAGCACTCCGTTGGAGCTGAGTGACCGGTGGCCGACGGGTGTTCCGGCGATTCTGGCAGATCCGTGGGGGCGCTTACACGTGGCCTACGCCGTGCCCCTGAACGAACATCGCGGAATTTACTACACGCGCTCTGACGATCATGGCACCTCCTGGCTTCCCCCTGTACAGGTTTTCGATGCCGTTATCGCGGGCTGGTCTTGGGTGGATCATGCGAGTGTGGGCGTTGATGAGTGGGGAACGGTCCACGTGGCGTGGACCCGGGCGGCGGTGCCCGGATGGGGACGGTCTGAGGGGGTCTATTATGCGCAGTCGGTAGACAATGGCCTGTCGTGGACGGACGCCCTCTTGCTTGCCGAAGGCCCCTACGACTGGCCCCAGGTGGGCGGGACATTGACCGGTCAGGTGCTGGTTACGTGGCAGGATCCGGTGCGTGAAACGGTACAGTATCGGCTATCGGATGACCACGGCGAGACCTGGGGTTACGTTTCACAGGTGCCCGGTCTGCAAACGCCTCAGGGGCGGATCAACCTCGTGGGTGATGGAGCGGGACGCCTGCATTTGACAGCCTGTGTTGCGGATGGGATGGGAGGCAGCGAAGCGCGCTATCTGCAATATGCCGAAGGTGGGTGGTCCCTCCCAGAACTGATTGAGGGAGGGGGGGGCAGGACAGAGGAGGCGGTGCTCTTTGCTGCCGGTGAATCGGGGTTGCTCGACGTGATAGGATTGGAGCACCGACGGGAAGAAAAAGGCATCCTCAGCTACCTCTGGCAGGCTCGACGGAGGGTCGAGCCGGGGGGGGCGCCGGAGATAGCTCTGAGGTTCGAGCCAACGCCGGAGTCCGTATTACTCTCCCCCCTGACGCCCGAAGCGACTCTGACCCCCCGTCCCGTTCTCAACGCAGAACCACCGCCGTCCGCGCCGCCAGCGGTGACCGTGGGCCCCGCATCCTTGCCGCTGTTGGCATTGGGGGGAATCGGCGTGGTTCTGTTGTTGGTCGGAGCCGTCGTAGTGGGGAAGGCTGTGCAACGTTAATCCTCCCCTCCGAAAGAAGGTAGCTCACACAGCCGTAGAGGAGAAACCTATGTCTGATACATTAGCCATCCAAACCCAGATCCGGCGTTATATTCTGGAGAACTTTCTCTTTACCAGTGACGAGGGAAGACTACAGAACACCGATTCTTTCCTGGAAGCGGGTATCGTGGACTCGACCGGGATTCTGGAGCTGTTGATGTTTCTGGAGGAAGCGTTTGGGGTCGAAGTAGAGGACGAGGAGGTACTGCCGTCCAACTTCGATTCCGTTGAGCGTCTGACTCGCTACATCCAGAGGAAACACGGAGAGAGTCTCGCCCATGTTGGTGCATGAGTTTCTGGAAGCAAGTGCCGAAAGCACGCCCGACAAGTTGGCGCTGATCTGTGAGGGGCGTCGGCTGACCTATCTAGAGGTTGATGAGGGGGCCAATCAGGTCGCCAACGGGCTGCTGGACGCTGGCGTGCAGCGGGGGGGGCGGGTGGCGGTTTGGTTGCCCAACTCTGTCGAGGCGGTGTTTGCCGTCTTCGGCATTCTCAAGGCCGGCGCAACCTTCGTGGTGATTAACCCCACCACCAAGCCTGACAAGCTGGCGTACGTGCTCAATAACTGCGAGGCGACTCATCTCTTTGCTTTGGGCCGTCGGGCCAAGGAGGCGATCGGGCTGGTGGGGAGCGTGCCCTCTTTGCTGCTCGTCATCCTCTGTGGCGAGGGAAGCGACGAGGCTGCTATGCAGCACGAGGGGCTACAATCGCTGGCCTCGCTTCTGGAAGATACGTCGCGCGAACGTCCCGCTTCTTCTGCCGTCGATCTGGACCTGGCCTGCTTGATCTACACCTCGGGAAGCACGGGCGATCCCAAGGGGGTGATGTCGACCCACGCCAACATGGCGTTTGCGGCCTCCTCCATCATCGAGTATCTGGAGAATGTGCCGGATGACATCGTCATCAATGTTTTGCCGCTCTCCTTCGATTACGGGCTCTACCAATTGCTGATGACTTTCAAGTTTGGGGGGACGCTGGTGCTGGAGCGCTCCTTTGCCTATCCGGCTGCAACCCTGACCCGGATTGCGGAGGAGCGGGTGACGGGTCTGCCCGGCGTGCCGACGCTCTTCGCCGTGCTTTTGCAGTTGGATTTGAGCCGCTTCGATCTCTCTTCGCTGCGCTACCTCACGAATACCGCGGCGGCGCTGCCGGTCGAGCACATCGAACGCCTGCGCGCTGCCTTCCCCGGGGTGCGGCTCTACTCGATGTACGGATTGACTGAATGCAAGCGAACGCTCTATCTACCTCCTGAGGAGCTGGATCGCCGGCCCGGATCGGTGGGTATCGCTATCCCGGGGACGGAGGTATGGATCGAGGATGAGGAGGGGCGACGTCTGGGGCCGGGCGTGGTGGGCGAGCTGGTGGTACGAGGCTCCCACGTCATGCAGGGCTACTGGCGGGATCCGGAGACCACCGCCGTGCGCTACCGCCCCGGACGCTATCCCGCCGAGCGCTTGCTCTATACCGGCGATCTTTTCCGAATGGATGAGGAGGGCTTCTTCTACTTCGTGGGGCGCAAGGACGACATCATCAAGAGCCGGGGGGAGAAGGTTGCGCCCAAAGAGGTGGAGAGCGTGCTCTATCGCCTGCCCGGCGTTGTGGAAGCCGCCGTGGTGGGTGTGCCCGACCCCCTGCTCGGGCAGGCGATCAAGGCCTTTGTGGTCTGCGCGCCGGGAGTCGAACTCGCGGCGCGGGATGTTATCCTTCACTGTAGAGCGTACCTGGAAGATTTTGCGGTGCCGCAGCAGGTTGAGTTCCGGACGGCCCTGCCGCGCACCGATTCGGGCAAGATTCAGAAACGGGCACTGGAGTAGCGGATTATGTGCGGTATTGTCGGTTGTTTGGATTGGAGCGGGCGGCAGCGACCGGATCCGGCTCTGCTACGGCGGATGCTGTCCACGCTTCGCCATCGGGGTCCGGATGAGTTCGGCATCTACCACGACGAGAGAGTGGGGATGGGCTGCGCGCGTCTCAGCATCATCGATCTGGATACCGGGCAGCAGCCAATCTGCAACGAGGATGGGACGCTCTGGATCGTCTTCAATGGAGAGATCTTCAACTACCTTGAGTTGCGTGCGGAGTTGGTCGAGAGGGGGCACACGTTTTCAACCCAGAGCGATACCGAAGTTATCCTTCACCTCTTTGAGGAGCGGGGGCCCGCGTCTCTGGAACGCCTCAATGGGCAGTTCGCCATCGCCATCTGGGATCGGGTGCGCGGAGCGCTCTTCCTCGCGCGCGACCGGCTGGGGATCCGCCCGCTCTTCTACGCGGCGTTACCCCAGGGTCTAGTCTTCGGTTCGGAGATCAAGGCGCTGCTGTTAGATCCGCGCGTCGAGGCCCGGCTGGATCCCTATGCGCTGGCCCAGGTGTTTACCTTCTGGGCCCCGCTGGCGCCCCGCACGGCTTTCGAAGGTATTGAGGAGCTCCGGCCCGGCTGTTATATGCAGGTTCGGAAGGATTCGCGCACGCTCTCGCGCTATTGGCGGTTGACTTTTCCCCGCGCGGGCGAGGAGATGCGCATCACTGAGGGGGACGCTGCCGGGCAATTGCGGGAACTCCTCACGGATGCCACGCGCCTGCGGTTGCGCGCCGACGTGACAGTGGGCAGTTACTTGAGCGGAGGCCTCGATTCGACGTACATCGCCGGGCTGATACGGCAGCTCACCCCCGAGGCGCTGCTGACCTTCTCCATCGCTTTCGAGGAGCCCGCCTACGATGAGCGTCTCTATCAGGAGCAGGCGACGGACTTCCTGGGGACGGATCACCGGCGCGCCCTGTGCCGCAATACCGATATCGGACGCCTGCTTCCAGAGGTGATCTGGCATACGGAGACGCCCATCTTGCGGACTTCGCCGGCGCCCATGTATCTGCTCTCCCAGCTGGTGCGGGATCACGGCATCAAGGTGGTCCTGACAGGGGAGGGGGCGGACGAATTTCTGGGAGGCTACAATATCTACAAGGAGGACAAGGTCCGGCGTTTCTGGGCGCGAGAGCCCAGCTCAACCCTGCGCCCGCTCCTGCTGCGGCGACTCTATCCCTACGTGGTCGATCTGACCCGGGGCGGGGATGCCTACCTGGCGGCGTATTTCGGTCGCGGTCTGGTCGAGACGGAGCGCCCGGGCTACTCCCATTGGTTGCGCTGGCAGAGTACGGCGCGGTTACGCTCTTTCCTCTCTCCTGCGTTTCAGGTGCCCAATTATGAGCCGGTGGATGAATTGCTCGCCAACCTCAACGGGGCGTTATCTGGATGGGGTCCGCTGGCGCAGGCGCAGTTCCTTGAGGTCACGACCTTTATGTCCGCTTACCTGCTCTCCTCTCAGGGAGACCGCATGATGTCTGCAAATTCGGTGGAGGGTCGCTTTCCCTTTCTGGATCATCGGGTGGTGGAGTTTGCGGCAACGCTTCCGCCGCAGTTGAAGCTGCGCGTCTTACGCGAGAAACACCTCCTCAGGGAGAGCGCCCGGGGATTCCTGCCGCCGGCGATCATCGAGCGTCGTAAGCAGCCCTACCGGGCTCCCATTCACCAGGCGCTTCTGGACGGTTCCCACGCGTACGTGGCGGAGCTCCTGTCGCCGGATGGGCTGCGCGCCGGTGGTGTGGTGGCTCCCGATGTTGTCGCCCGGCTCCTCCAGAAGCGCGAGCGGCTGGGCCGTTTGAGTGAGTTCGAGGAGATGGCGGTGGTGGGGGTGCTCTCGACCCAGTTGCTCTGGCGCCGGTTCGTTGCAGATTTTGACCGCTCTGTGCCTGAGGTCGAGCCGGTTCGTATCTGTCGGGAAAGAGAGGCTGGACGATGAAACGCTGTACCCGGTGTGTGCTTCCGGAGTCCTTTCCGGGCATCGAGTTCGATGAAGAAGGCATCTGTCAATATTGCCGGCGGGCGGTCAGCGCGGAGCAGCGCGGAGGTCGGAAGCATCAGCTTCGCATTCGTTTCGAGGAGTTTGTCGAAGAGGTGCGGACCGAACCGGGGTATCAGTGTCTGGTGAGTTGGAGTGGGGGTAAAGATAGCACCTACATTCTCTGGCTGATGCGTCACGTGTACGGGCTGCGCGTCCTGGCACTGACCTTCGATAATGGTTTCGTCTCCCCCATGGCATTCGAAAACATGCGGGCCGTTGCAGATCACCTGGGAGTGGATCACGTGATCATCCGGCCCGGCTTTCCCTTTTTGCGACAGGTCTTCACGGCATCGATAGAACCGGGGTTGTATCCGCCCAAGGCTTTGGAGCGGGCCAGTGGTATTTGTAACAGTTGCATGGGCCTCGCGAAGGGCATCGGCCTCCGGCTCGCCCTGGAGAAAGATATTCCCATGATGGCCTACGGCTGGTCCCCGGGTCAGATCCCGCTGGCTTCTGCATTTCTGCGCCCCCCTCGGTCGATGTTGGAGGCCATGATAGAGGCTGCGTCTGCGCCACTGTTAAAGATCGGCGGGGAAGCGGTGGGCCTCTATTTTCCCGAAGCACGGCACTTTCAGGCTGCTTCTCGGATGCCGGTGAACGTCTCGCCGCTGATCTTTGTGGATTGGCAGGAGGAGGCAGCGGTAGCCACGATTCAGGAGTATGGGTGGCGACAACCCGATGACACCGACCCAAATTCAACCAACTGCCTGCTCAATGCCTTTGCCAATCAGATCCACCTTGCTCAGCTGGGGTATCATGCGTATGCTATGGAGCTGGCGGGGTTGGTGCGCGAAGGGTACATGGACCGCGAGGAGGCATTACGCCGCTTGGAGGTTCCTCCGGCACCGGCTTTGGTGGCCCGCGTGGCGGAGCGTCTTGGGGTCTGGTGAGATGCAATCTGCCGTAAAGCGGGCGCGGTGGGTTAGGTTGGCCTTCGGTGCCGGAATGATTGCCACGACGCTGTTGGTGCTGGGGCTGGCGTGGGGTCCGGGTGTGGTGTCGGGGAGGCTTCCCGATCTGCTCCTGGCCCTTCTCGACCGGCACTCCGTCCGAGCGACGGCCCGCGGCGACTACACCAGCGTGATCTTCCTTCATCATTCCACGGGCAATAACCTCATTGCGCAGGGCGGCGTGCGCGAGCGGTTTGCGGCAGCGGGCTACGATTTCTGGGACCATCACTATAACCGGACCGGGCTTCGGAACCCGGATGGGGGACGCACCGGATACAGTTACCGGATTCCCCAGGACAACACCGATCCCGATGGGCTCGCTAAGCTCTTTGCGCAGCGGGCTTACTCCCTGCCGTTGAACGCCTTCAGTGGCCTGCTCCAGCACGAGGTGATCATCTTCAAATCGTGTTTTCCGGCAAGTAATATTACCAGTGAGGCGCAACTGCAACAGTACCAGAGCTGGTATGTGGATATGAGGGAGGTCATGGACCGGCATCCTGACCGGCTCTTCGTAGTGCTCTCACCGCCGCCGCTGAATCCGGTGGCGACCACACCGGAGGCGGCAGCTCGGGCGCGCGCTTTTGCCGATTGGCTCTCATCTCCCGAGTACTTGGCGGGACATCCGAACGTCTACGTTTTTGACCTCTTTGATCAGCTGATCGAGGATGATCCCGCGGCGGCGGATTACAATATGTTGCGGGTTGATTATCGTGAGGGTGAGGACTCCCATCCGAACCGACGGGCGAATGAGGCGGTGGGCCCGGTCTTTGTGGAGGCAGTGATAGCAGCCGTTGAACGGTATCGCGAGGAGGCTGAGTAGACCATCCCGGGGATAAGTTTGACTGATCTAACGAACATGGCTATAATGGTTAAATGTTCGTTAGAAAAAGATGTGATCAAGAGTCGTTTTCAGAGGGTGGGCAGGGTGATAGGGATTCAGAGGCTCTGCCCCGAAGCAGTAAGGGTGTTGGCGATTTCTTCTCTTGGAGGGGCCGTTCCCCTCTCCGTAAAGCCCGGCTGAGGCGGTGGGGCGGGCTGGGACTTCTGCTCCTGTGTAGTCTCATCTTGGGATCCTCGCGATTGGGGCGCGTGGATTCCCGTGCTCCGGTTTCCCATCTTCCTGCCGGAGCGAGGCTCTCTGGACCGATTCTCTCACAGGAGGGAATCCGGACCAACCTCATGGATTATCCCGGGGGACAGGTTCCGCGCTATGAGCTCTTCGAGCTCGCTTTCGATATCGCGGACACGGTGGCGACGAATCCTTACTTCCCCTATGACCTTTATCCACCGCCCGGTATCGAGCCTGGTGTTGGCCTCACCGTGGATGCGCTTCTTTTACCACCGGGTGAGCTGGAGTGGTCCGAGGCCCGGGTGTTGCCCTGTTTCTACTACCAACCGATGGAGGAGGCGGGCAGCGGTAGCGCAATGGCGTTCCACCCGGTGGGGGATCGGGAGTGGCGTTGCCGCTTCACACCGGAGAGGGTCGGAACCTGGCGCTACAAAGTGAGGGCGACCGACGCTGCCGGCACCTTCGAGAGCGAGGTGAGCAGCTTCGAGAGCGTTTCTTCCAACCACAGGGGCTTCATCGGGGTTAGTCAGACCGATTCGCGCTTCTTCGAGTTCGCTGATGGGACCCCCTTCGTGACGCCTCTCGTCAACGTAGAGGAGGGAAATCCCTTCAACAGGCTCGCCGATATTCGGGCAAACGTTCGAGAGCTGGGCGAGAACGGGGTCCGTTTTGTGCGATGGTTCCCCACGGGGGAGGGGGCGAATTATTTCGTCGCGCCTTACGGCGATACGATGCGCGTCAACTGGCACTTCGGCGATGGGTGGGTCACGGCGAACGGGGCAGATGCTGCTGCGGGTAAGCGGTTCAGCTACCGCCCCTACTACTATTCCTCTCAGACCCTCGTGCTGTTGCCGGGCTCCCGCTATCGGTTGAGTTTCCGAGCCTACGTCGACGGTGAGCAGGTCTTGCGGGCGCAAGTAGGGAACCTTCCGGGGGGCACCTTCGACGTTTGCTCTACCGGCGCTGCCTATCACACGGCGCGAGGCGAATCCTGTACGTATCGGCGGGATGGCTGGCACGACTACGCAGTGATCGTTGAGCCGAGCGGTGCAGGGCCAAGGGTGTTGGAGGTCGGGCTTCGTGGGCTTTACGTCTCTGAGAGTGCTCCAGCGCCGTATAACACGGCCCAGTCCGGCACGTTGCGGGTGCATTCGATCCGGCTTCAGCGGGACGAGACCGGCAGCGGCGAATGGGGTGGGAATCTTCTGACCCGCTCCGATCCTGACACGTACACTTACGTGGATCAGCAGGCGGCTGCCAGACTGGATGAGGTTCTGCGACAATCGGAGCATCACGGCGTCTATCACAAGCTGACGTTATTTCACAAGAATGATCCCCTGTTGGGGCGATTCTTGCCCGATGGTACGCTGGGTGCGTGGGACATCAACCATTTCTACGCCACCGAGGGGACGGCGGTGCGCTGGTATCAGGACGCGTACGTACGTTATTTTGTGGGGCGCTGGTCTTACTCGCCGGCGCTGCACTCGCTGGAACTGGCGAACGAGAACAACTTCGATGCCCGAGCGCAGGATGCTGCGTATGCCATCGCCGAAAGCATCCATGCGCTCTCCCCGCGACCGATCCTGGTGTCGAACTCCTTCTGGGGTTGGTGGGTTGAGAGTTTCTGGGCAGATCCCGAACGGGGAGAGCTGATGGATTACTCCGACAAGCACTGGTACGCCAATCAGAGCGGGGCCTACTGCGACGACAACGGCGAACGCTGTGATCTAATCAGCAACGTCTGGGATGACTCCGCGGCCTACGTGCGGGAGTGCTGGCGCCGTTTTGGCGAGTATCGTGCCTACTATGATTACGACAAGCCCATCGTTCGCGGGGAGGGGGGCGTCGCAGCCACCGGTACAGAGCCGCAGCATCCTGACATCGCGCGTGATCCCCAGGGCACCTATTATCACAAGAAGCTCTGGGCACATCTCGGTCTCCTGGGCGATACGTGCGATGGTGAATGGTATCCCCGGCTCTTTGTCGGCAACGATGGTGGCGCTTTCCCCAACGCCGATCGAGACCTCTACGGGATGTTCGCGGCTTACGAGCGGTTTTTGGAGGGCGAGCGACTCTCGCGCGGTACCTACGTCGAGATCGGCACGGATTTGGAGGGTGAGCAAGGCATCACGGTGCGGGATGCTGCCGGCGCTTTGCGGGCCTGGGGGGTGCGGGATACGGCTTCGGGACGGACGCTGCTGTGGGTCGATAATGCGGCGCACACGTGGAAGGCTGTGGTGGATGGGGAGAATCCGACACCGGCATCGGGAACGTTAACGTTGCGGGGCTTTCATTCCGACAAGGTATACGAAGTTCACTGGTGGGATCCCTATGGCGCCTCTTCCGGCCCCTACGAAGTCTCGATGGCAACGGCGCGGGCCGATGGCACGCTGGAGTTGGCCGTGTCTGACCTGGGGCGTGACGTAGCGATTAAAGTGATCGGACATCGGGCATACCGTACCTATCTGCCGCTGGCCCTCAGAAATAGCGGGCGATAAGCCAGGATGCCGGACGTGTAGAAGTTCTCTACAACCTGCCTCAACGACGAGTAGAGAACAGAGTCTTTCTGCTAGTGTAGCCTCCCGGGCTGCACCAGTGCGCCTTCATCTGCCGGTGCCTACCTGTAGGCCTTCCTCACAGCTCCCTGTTGCCTGGAGGGAGGCGTCCATGTTTTACCCTCATGTCTTCAATGTTGCACCGGATGGTGCGACTTTCTTCTTTGTACAAAGCCCTAGCGCAAAATGAGAGGTTAGAGGTGAGCCAACGCATATCGCGACGCCAATTGTTGCAGCTGTTAGCTGCGGTTGCCGGTCGATTCGGCCTGGGTCTCTTCACCGGCTGTACTCCGTCTACAGGGCGGGCGCAAGACGCTCTGGAACCGCGCGCCTACCTGCCTGTGGTGGGGCGCTCCTCATCCTCACCCACGCCGACTCCTTCTCCCACGCCAACTGCCACCTTCACCCCGACTTCCACAAATACCCCGACCGCCACTCCTACCTCATCCCCTACCCATACTCCGACAGCCACCGCGACTTCCACGCCTACCGACACTCCGACTGCTACTCCCACTTCGACCTCTACCCCCACTCCTACGCCCACTCCCAATCCACCCCCTACGGGCTCCCGGGTGGTGCACGTTCATGATCCGGACGCTACCTCCTGGAATGGGCAGCCGGACTACTGGAATTACGTTACCCAGTCCGCCGTTGATACCATGGTGGATCAGGGGGTCATGGCGCTGACCGGTACCTCGTCCGTTGCCGACGCCTGGTACAGTCTGCTTCCCCACTACATTTCCGGGCAGATTGTGGCTATCAAGGCAAACTTCAACAATTGCACGGCTTGTGACGATGCCGACGAGCAGATCGACGCCCTGATGCAGCCCGTCAATGCGATCATTCGGGGGCTGAAGCTCCGGGGGGTTCCGGAAGCAAGTATCTGCGTCTACGATGCAAGTCGGCGCATTCCTAATCGCTTTGTGAACGGGAATCTGTACGCTGACGTGCTGTTTCGGGACGTAGGATGTCGGCAGCCGGTCACGTGGTCGAGTGATGATCCGGACGCCTACGTTACCTTCTCCCCCCCGCCGGGGCATCCCGCGCCACCTGCGACCCGCATCGATGATGTGCTGATCGATTGCGACTATCTGATCAACGTGCCCATTTTGAAGCCTCACGGCATCGCGGGTGTCTCACTAGCTTTCAAAAACCACTTTGGTGATATCACTGCCCCGTGGAATCTGCATCCCTATATCGGCCTGTCGAACCAGAACTATAGATCCGATTACAATCCTCTAGTAGATATCTTCTTGAATCCCCATATCGCAGGGAAGACCGTGCTGATTGTTGGAGATGGTCTGGTTGCGGCCCATGCTTTCAATGGGGCCCCATCTTTCTGGAGTACGTTTGGGAACCAGGTGCCCAATAGTCTCTTCTTTGCAACCGACCCCGTGGCCTTGGACTCTGTGCTATGTGATTTTCTGGAGGCTGAACTGGGTTTGCCCCACGGTGCCGACGATTATCTCGTATTGGCGCAGCAGGCGGGATTGGGAACTTACGAACGAGGTGATCCCTGGGGGAGTGGCTATTCAGCGATTGACTACATCAGGTTGGGATAAGGGATGTTCTGGTGAGCGGATGATCAAACGTCTATTGACTCTCAACGGATTGGCGATTCTAGGCGTGGTGGCGAGTCACGCTGCCCAATGGGTGTACCTCTCCATGTTCTGGTGGGCCGATCGTTATCGTCCGGTTGCCGTGCCGAACTATGATCTCCTTGGTACCCCCGCCTACTACGGCGTAGTCGTGTTGCAGAAGCTGGGGGTCTTTGCTGTGCCGGCTTTTCTCTTCACGACGGGCTTTTTTGTGGCTTACGCTTACCGGGGAGAGGGAGGGTCCAGGTGGAGAATGATCGGCCCGCGTCTCAAGTACCTCTTGATTCCTTACGCTCTTTGGTCCGTAGTGATCCTGTTTGGGGAGTACCTTCAGGGAGAGGTATACAGTGGGGTCGAATATGGGAGAAGGCTTTTGGTGGGGGATGCGGTTCCGGCTTACTTCTACGTATTTATCCTCTGCCAGCTCTACCTGCTCTCTCCCCTCCTGGCGCCGTTGGCCAAGCATCGGGCGCGATGGTTGGTGGGTGGCACGGCATTGCTCTGGCTGAGCGTGATGGGCATCTTCTACTGGAAGCTCTACGTGGAGTTGAGGGGGCTGGAAAGCGCCGTTGTCGATCTGGCGGTCAGCCTGATTCCCGGGCGCCTCTTTGTGCGGTGGCTTTTCTTCTTCTCGCTGGGGCTGGTCTCCGGGTTCCATCTGTCCCGGCTCAAGCAGTGGCTCGCGCATGCCCGATGGGTGCTGGTGACCATTGCTCTTCTGTTCTTTCCTCTCGCCGTTTTCGAGACCGAATGGATCTTCCGGACGGTGGGTCTGGACTGGCGCGGAGGGGTATTCACGCTCACGGGTGGCGTCTACGTGATCAGCTTCGTACTCGCCTTTCTGAGTTTTGACAAGCTCAAGTCTCCCTTTTCGAAGCGTGTTTCCGACATTGGGCGCGCTTCGTTTGGCATTTACCTGCTGCACACGTCGGTGCTGGAGATCGCAGCGCGTGCGATGCAGAAGTACTATCCGCAGCTGCTGGCTTATCCGGTGGGATTTCAGCTCGTCCTGGCTATCTTCGGCGTCGGGGTGCCGTTGGTGGTCATGGCTATTATTGCGCGATCCCCGGCGCAGCGGCAATACCGCTATCTTTTTGGCTAGCCGGAGGGAAGCGCATAACCGATGAAGATCAGGAGCCGAAGACGAAGTATGCGTGGGGCTGCGATCACGTTAGCGATCTGGCTGGCGGTCTCGTTGGCGGTCTCGTTGGCGGTCTCGCTGTTGTCACTCCTGTTGCGATCGGGGATGACGTCCGCGATGCCTCTTTCCGTTCCGCTGTGGTCGGCGCCCATAAATATCTCCAACACCCCGCAACTCTCGACCCATCCCGCCATCGTCACCGATGGCTATGGATACGTTCACGTCTTTTGGTCGGAGGAGGTGGGAGGGGCACTAAGGCAGCCTGGTGATCTGGGGGGCAGCGGAAACACGATATTCCACACGCGGTGGGACGGCCAGAGCTGGACTCCTCCCGTTGACGTGCTCTTCGTGCCCCATGAGCCGATTGCCGAGTTCGTCAGTGTTGATGTGGGACCTGACAACCAACTTCACGTGGTCTGGACGGGGTATAGGGACTTCTACTACAGCAACGCTCCTTCGTGGAGGGCTGAATCTGCCCACGCCTGGTCTGATCCCGTGTTGGTGGCGAGTGATGGTGCCCGCACCCAACTGGAGTCGAATGTGGTGGCTGATGCTGTGGGTAACGTTCATGTCGTCTATGCTACTCGCGGGGATGATGCCGGTGTCCACTATCTGTGTTCGGAAGATGGAGGCACCAGCTGGGGCGCAGTTGTTAGGCTTTCGGATCCCTTTGGCCCGCTCGAGACCAGCTTTTCGCACGTCCGATTGGTGGCTGATGGGGTCGGGTATCTTCACGTCGTCTGGCAGGCAAATCAACAGGAGGGTTACGGGCAGGCCCTCTACTATGCTCGCAGTGTCGACGGGGGCATAAGCTGGAGTGCTCCGTGGCGGTTCGGGTATCGCAATCCGGGAGATACCTTCGTGGAGTGGCCCTATCTCGCCGTCCGCGGAGAAGGAGAGCTGCACCTGATCTACGTGGGGGGGAGCAACCAGGGGCGGACGCACCGCGTCTCCACCGATCACGGAGAGACGTGGAGCACTCCGCGATCCATCATCACCGAGATGGAGGGGATCAACGGCTACGTCTTCCCGGTCTTCGATGGAAGGGCAGACATGCATCTGATCGTCAACATGCGCACCCGCGCCGAACAACAGGTGGGCATCTACTACACCCAGTGGATCGGGGATGGCTGGAGCTGGGTGGTCCCGCTGGATACTACGAGCCCGGCTGCACCGTCAGCGCATTACACTGCCGCGAGCGTGCGCCTGGGCAACGAGATCTTCATTGTCTACACCCAGATCAGCGTGGGGGAGATCTGGGTGTTGCGCGGTCTCATCTCTTCCGTAACGCCGACGGTTCCGATGTCCCTTCCCACGCCGTCGGATGAGAGAGCGGTAGGGCCAGAGCGAGATGCGACGCCTACCCTCTTCCCTTCGGCCTCTGATTCACCCCAGTCGAGATTCGAGGGCGACGACCTTCCTCCCGAGGTCTCGGCGGGGGTAGAGCCGATCATCGTCGGCCTGATCGCGAGCCTTCTCCTTCTGGGTGGGGTGCTGTTGGTAAGACATGGGGCTTATCAGCAGCCTTATCTGAAGAGAAAGGAAGGCTGATCTTGTCTGGGCAGGGGATGAGTCTCTACGGATATCGTGATTTGTTGTGGTTGTGGACCATGCGGGAGATAAAGGTGCGCTATAAGCAATCGATGTTGGGGATTGCGTGGGCCGTGTTTCAGCCGCTGGGGTTGACCCTGATCTTCACGTTCGTCTTCTCGCATTTGGTCCGAATTGATACGGGTGCCATTCCTTATCCTGTGTTTTCTTATGTGGCCCTGGTACCATGGATCTTTTTCGCTACCTCCTTGAGTTTTGGGACTGCCAGTCTGGTTAACAACATGAATTTGGTGACCAAGATCTACTTTCCACGAGAGATACTACCCCTGGCCAGTGTCGGGGCGGCCTTTGTCGATTTTGTGATCTCGGCGGTCATCCTGGGTGGGATGATGTGGTTCTATGGGATGAAACTCGGTTGGGTCAGTCTGTGGGTTATTCCCTTGCTGCTGCTCCAGATTGCTCTAACCCTTGCTGTAGTCTTGTTGGGTTCGGCGCTTCTGGTCTTCTTCAGGGATGTACGGTTTGTCGTGCCGTTGTTGACCCAGGTCTGGATGTACGCCACCCCCATTATCTATCCAGCGTCTTTCGTGCCCCCCCGGTTGCGGACACTCTATTTTCTGAACCCGATGGCGGGTATCATCGATGGGTATCGTCGTGCACTTCTCTCTGGTGAAACGCCACAGCATGACGCTGTCATCGTGGGGGCGGTTGTTACAGTCGTCCTGTTGGTCGTCGGTTATCTATCCTTCAAGTACGCTGAGCCACACTTCGCGGATCTGATATGAACCAGTTGCCCGTTGGGACTATTGTATTCGAGAGTGTATCGAAGCGCTATCGGCTTGGCGCGCTCGGAACTCTCCGCAACACAGTGGCGGCTCTGACAAATCGTCACCGGGAAGGCGATACTCCACGTGAGCTGTGGGCCCTCAGGGAGGTGAGCTTCCGGGTCGAGCCGGGAACTGCACTGGGCTTGATCGGCCCCAATGGCGCCGGGAAGACGACGGTCCTGAAGCTGCTTTCCAACATCACGCGCCCTACCAGCGGTGAGATCCATGTGAGCGGGCGGCTATCCTCGTTGATCGAGTTGGGGGCGGGCTTTCACCCGGAATTGACGGGCGAGGAGAACATCTACCTCAACGGCGCGATATTGGGCCTGAGGCGGTCTGAAATTGATCGTCAACTGGATGAGATCATCGCTTTCTCCGAGCTGGAGCGCTTTATGGATACACCGGTGAAGCGATATTCCTCGGGCATGTACGTTCGGTTAGGGTTCGCCGTGGCCGCCCACGTTGAGCCGGAGATCCTGCTGGTCGACGAGGTGTTGGCGGTGGGAGATGCCCGGTTTCGTAAGCGCTGTATTCAGCGTATCCGGGAGCTCCAGCAGAAGGGGACGACGATCGTGCTGGTTTCGCACAGCATGCACCAGATCAGGGAGATATGCACCTCCGCCATCTTTCTCTTGAACGGTGGGATGGCGTGTCAGGGGCCTGCCGAGAGCGTAATCTCAGAGTACTGGCAGCTGATTACGACGAGCCAAGGGGAAGAAGCTTGTAGTTCCAGCTCCTCTCACGCTTTGGACGATCTTCCCCAACTGGCGGTTGAGCTGTTGCCCATTCCGCTCTCCTCCGGGCCGCTATCCTCTCGGGCTCCTGCAAGGGCGTACATTACGCACAGGGGCTCTGCTCCGCTTCAGTTTGCCCGGATTCATCTTTCTATTTACAAGGCAGACCATACCCTATGTTGTGTGGTGGATTCGGCAGCGGCGGTTCCCCGGCTTGATCTCCATGAGATCGACCCTGGCGGCGGGATCGAGATCGTTTTCGAGGCACTTCAGCTGACACCCGGTCAGTATTACTTGATGGTAAGGATGACTGACATCAGTGATGCTGCCGTGATCGCTTACTGTCAGTCTCCTCTGTTCCGGGTGGTTGCAGATGCGATGGGGGATCAAAGCGGGGTCTTTGTGCCACGTACCAGCTGGAGGGCGCTCACCCCCTCTGCGTCAACAATCCCTATCAACCTCCCGGCTTCCTCAGGAGATCAACATGGCTAATTTCTTCGTGATCGTCGATCCCAATGGGGAGCGGCGAAGCCAGCTTGTGGAGTTGATTCGTCCACTGATGGCGCCTGTCGAGGGGTTGATGGTTGGGGGATGTCAAACTTCGAACTTGAGTGCTCTGTGGGCCCTTCTGCCGGATGCGCCCTTGAGTTACAGTGCTGATGATCAGGGGATGGCCGCTATCTGGGGGGAGGCGATTGAGGAGTCCAGCGCCCGCCGCCAGAATGCCTCGGGGCTCAGGCAAATATGGCGGCATCCGGAAGCGGTGCTTCCGGCATATGATGGCTTCTACAGTGCGGTGGTCTATAGCCCCGGGGGAGGGCTGGGGGCAAGTGCCGACCTGCTAGGGCTGTTTCCCCTCTACTACTACCATGCCGGGGATGTCCTCATGATTGCTTCCAGTCCAGAACTCATGCAATGGCATCCCAGCTTCAAGAAGAGACTGAGTTTAACCGGTTTAATAGGACTATTGCTCACCAATGGCCTCTTTGAGGGCCAGTCCCTGTGGCAAGGTGTACGACGACTGTCGGCCGGACATGCCCTGGTCTGGCGCTACAACGCTTCTCCTAGTGAGGTGGAGCAATACGCGATTCCTTTTTCTACCAAGTATATCGATCTCCCCTATTCAAGGGCTATCGAGCCCCTAGACGATGCGCTTAGCCACGCAACGGCCCGTCATGCGCCAGCAGCTCAACGGTACAGCCTGCTTCTCTCGGGAGGACTCGATTCACGCATGTTAGCTGGCTACCTGCACAAGAATGGTAGCCGAGCTATCACCTTCACCAACGGGCTCCAGACTGATGTCGAGATGCGGTGTGCGATCCGGGTGGCGCGAGCGCTGGACTTTGAGCATCGGCCCGTCACCGTTCTTCCTGAAGCGTACCCGACGTGTGCCGATCATGCTGCCCGCTGGGAGCATCTCGCAGGCGGGTTCAGTATGATTACCCGCTGGGGCATGTTGGAGCATCTCAGAAGTGCGGCGCCCCGAGTCATTACCGGTTATCTGGGGGACGCCATTGTGGGGGGGAGTCACATTCATTGGGCCTATGATCCCTCTCGGCGGGCGATGAGTTTCGCGAGTCTGTTTCGCAGATTGATTGGCTGGGGTATCGAGCCGGAGATATTGAAACAGCTCCTCCGGAAAGAGGATGCTGGCGACCTGGTCAATCATATTCTGGAGAGGACAAAACAAGTTTACGAGGAAGGGGCCGATTTCGAGTTTCAGCGTGCCTGGTGTTTTGATCTGCGTCATCGCCAGCGCTTTCACGTTGGACACGGGGCATGGGAACTCAGCTTCGGTGCGTGGCCTGTGATGCCCTATATTGATCGGGAGGTGCTGGAGACGGTCGCTGGCTTGCCCGCGGCGGTGATTGCCGAGCGCAGGGCCCAGGGTGCCCTGCTTGGAGAGCGGTTTCCGGTGTTGGCCCGGCTGCCTCTTGATCGGAGCACTTACGATAATCGCCCGCTCCGGCCGAGAATTCGTCAACAGCTGATTTGGCCCCTGAAGACGGGATTCGACGGTTTCCTGCGTCGAGTTCAGCGACACATCGGCGACCTGCCGGAGCGGCGATACGTCTATCGCATCATGGATTTTAACTGGGAGGGCTGGCGGAGAGTCCGACAACATGCTGAGCCCTATCGCTCTCGGCTCTTCGAGCTGTTTGTAGAGGAGGAGTTGGAGAAAATCCTACCGCCGCCCCACGTTGAGGTCCACCCCGAGATGCTGCTGTCCGGCTCAGCGGGCGCAAAGAATCTTCTTGGCCTCATGCTCTTCGATCGGGAGCAGCCGTTGTCTTTTTCGTGATCGAGATCCGTAAAAACTCCCCACCACGTTTGTGGCTCGCGGACTGAAAATATGGGCCACACGTTCTTGCCAACTTTGGCAACCCCTATCGGTAACTCCAGCTTGCTGTCCTTCCGGATCCTTCAGTCAAATCCCTTCTTTAACCTTCCGGTGGGGCTTTGTAAGCTACAGATTCACGAGCTCTACAGGAAGCTATTATGCGTATCGAGAACTTGAGAAGAGTTGAAAGAGAAGAAGGTAGAAGTGCCCGGGTCATGGCCGACGTTATCTGGGAGGCGTGTGAGCGCTCCCCCTTCGAGTTATACTTCGAGACCGAAGGCATAACGTCGCCCGATCTGGAGAGTGATCCCCATGCTTATCTTGTGGCCTGCCTCCTTCCCGCTATGTACTTTGGCGAACCGCGCATTCGGATTGAGGCGGAGATCTGCCCAGAGTTGCTCGGGGGGCTGGAGACGAATATGCGGTGGTTCCAGTATTGGACTGACGGGGCGCTGCAGCCGCTTGAGATCGAAGTCAGTCGTAGCCGTGCGTCTTTTTCTGCACCTTCTGGACGGCACGCCGGCTCCTTTCTCTCCGGTGGGGTTGACTCTTTGGCTGCCCTGTACGTCAATCATGAAAACTTCCCGTGGGACCATCCGGCTGTCATCCGAGACTGTGTAATGGTGCACGGATTCGATATCGGGGGGACCGCCAGGGCCGGTGAAGAGAATGCCTACTACACCCGCTCTGTTAGGGCTCTGGGCAAGATTGCGGAAGATGCTGATGTCACGCTTATTCCACTAAGGACGAACGTGCGGCTGTTATATGACGACGTCCACTTTTGGATGCGCTATTTTCACGGTGCCGCGATGGCTTCTGTGGCCCACGTGTTGCACAGGCGAGTGAATCGCATCTATATCGGCTCCAACTACATGACGACCCCTGTTCCGTGGGGTTCGCACCCTATTCTGAATGCCAATTACGGAAGCTATGCCCTCCAGGTGCGGGGTGACGGACTTAATCTCTCACGGTTGGAAAAAGTTAGAGTGGTGGCGGCTCAGGATGTCGCCCTGCGCAACCTTCGTGTCTGCACGTGGAATCCCGAGACGGGGCTCAACTGTGGCGTTTGCGAGAAGTGCCTTCGCACGATGCTGGAGTTGCTCGCCGTGGGCCGCTTGGAAGATGCGGAATCCTTCCCGGTGCGGCACGTTGATCCTTCTCTGCTGGATATCCTTAACATCAAGCGGGATTCCATGGCGGCCATGTACCGGGAGCTATTACCTCCCTTGAATGCTGCTGGATACCATTCCATCGTCGCGCGGCTCGAGGCCATACTCGCGGATTTTGAGAAACACCGGGCCTGGGAGCGGGAAGAGGACTGGAAAGGTGCCGTCAAACGCTTTGATCGCAAATGGCTGGGGGAAATTCTCTACCGGAGCTACAGTGCGGTGCGCCATGGCTTTCGGCGGCCCCCCGCAGTTTCCGGATGAGGTGAGCGGGGAGGAGGGCGGCCGGCATGAATATCGGGGTCATCGGTTGGTGGAACTACGATAATCAGGGCGATCTGGCGATGTTGGACGCCCTGCGCCAGGGGCTGGCCCCCCATCATGTCGTGCCCCTCGACGTGGGATTTCCGGCCCACGCCGATACGCTCCATCGTCTCAACCGCTTCGACTACGTGCTTCTGGGAGGCGGCACCCTGATCTCGCGGAAACCGGCTCCGCCTTTCGACACCTTCGATAGCTGGGCCGCCGGGCTCGAGGTTCCGCTGGGCGTCGTGGGGCTGGGGGTTGATCCGATTCTGGAGTCCTATCTCCCCGCCGTGAAGGCCCTGATCGACCGGGCGCGCTTTTTCGTCGTCCGGGATCACGTCAGCTGGGAACTGCTGGGGCGGACGGAGGTGCAGGTCGCGCCGGACCTGACCTTTGTGTATCCGCTTCCGCTCAACCGGGAGGTGACCGGAGCACGGGAAGGTCATCCCCTCTGTGGCGTCAACTTGCGAGAATCGCCGCGCCTGGATCCTCGGCCCTGGCTGGAAGTTATCAGGGGGTTGCCGGTCGCGCTGCGCGCCATTCCGCTTTCGTCCTTTGAGAGCTTCGACGAGACGGCGCTGCTGCGCCGGCTGGACCCGGGGGGGGCACGTGCGTACTCCCCGGCGCTCTATGAGGGGCTTGATCTGATGATTGGTACGGCGTTCCATTCGGTGCTTTTTGCCGTGCAGGCCGGGGTGCCCGTGATTGCCATCGCCTATGCCCCCAAAGTGCGCAACTTTATGGAAGGGGTGGGGCTGGGGCCGTATGTACTCTCCACCGAGGAGAGCGAGCGCTTGCCGGATCTGGTGGATGAGGTGCTCGCCCGCCGTTCCTCCCTGGCGCAGGAGGTGCGGCGCATTCGGGAGGAGCTGCACCGTGAAGCCCGGGCGCACTTCCGAGTCTTGCGCAGCGAGGTCGAGGGACGAGACCGGAATCACGTCCGCACCGGTCCCCCGGTGACGATCATGGTGTTGAGCTGCGGCAATCCTGAGCTGGACGACGCGACCCTGGCTTCGTGTCTCTCTCAGACCTACGAGAACAGGGAGCTTCTCTTTCTGCCCCGTGGCCAGGGTGTGCCGCTTCCCTCCCTTGCCACGGGGCAGCAGGTCAGGGTAATGCGCGACCCTCTCGGCGAAGAAAGCCGACTGGAGCAAGCGCTGCGGGGCGCGCGGGGCGCGTACCTGAGTTGGGTGGAGGGCGGAGATTGGTTGGCGGAGGATGCCGTGGACTGTCTGGTGCATCGCATGGAGCAGGACCCCGGGCTGGACATGCTCTATGCCGATTACTGGTTACTTAGCGAACGCCGGGTTCCCGTCGGCGTGCATCACGTGCCCGACGCGGACAAACTCTACCGGCGGGACGTGGTGGGCCCCTGTTTTCTGGTGAGGCAGCGGGTGGTCGATGCAGCAGGCGGCCTTCCCGCTGATTCGCCTCTGGCAACGTACCGTTTGTGGTTGCAGATGAGGCCGCGCTGTCGTTTTGTGCCCTTCCACGCGCCTCTGATGTACTCCGCGCGCCAGCCGCACTCACCCGCCGTCGTCAAACGGGAGCGTGCTACACGCCGTAGGTGGAGGGATGATCGTCCCCGCTGGCAGCAGACTTTGTGGAGGATCATCGATTCTGATGCTGGTGAGCGCTATCTCGTGCAGCCGGTGGCCCGGCTCCGGCGGTGGCTCAGAAGGGGGACCCATGGTCAGCACATCTAGGTTGTCTTGCCCTCGGGTCAGTGTGATTATTCCGACCTACAATCGAGCTGATTACCTGCAAGAGGCGCTGGAGAGCGTCTCTGCACAGACACTGCCAGCGTGGGAGGTCATCGTGGTCGATGATGGCTCCACCGACGAGACTGCCGAGGTCGTGGCGGGACAACTCGGCCCGCTCCGTTACTACCGACAGGATCACCGGGGCGTGGCCGAGGCCCGTAACCTGGGGCTGCACCGGGCGACCGGCAACCTTATTGCCTGGCTGGACTCGGATGACCTCTGGGAGCCCGAGTTTCTCGCGGCAACTGTCGTTACCCTGGCGGCGCATCCGGAGTGGGGCGGAATCTATACGGGTCTGACCTTGATCGATGGGCAGGGCACGCCCCTTTCCGAACGGATAACCGAGGTTGCTCCTGAGATGCTCTACTCACGTTTGGTGGAGGGGAACTTCATTGCCACCCCCGCGCTGGTCATGCGCAAGGATTGCTACGATCGCGTAGGCGAGTTCGATACTGCCCTGCGCATCGCAGAGGATTACGACATGTGGCTGCGATTAGCCCGCTGGTTCGAGATCGGCAGCCTCCCCCGGCCCCTGGTCCGCGTCCGCATGCATGCCGGGAACACACAAGCAAACGTGAAGGCGTTTTGCGCCTCCCTTCAACAGCTGGCCGACAAGCATTTCGGTGGAGAGGGAGAGGATCCGCGAGGCTACGCTTTTGCCTTTCGCTCCATGGCCAATAAATGCCTGGAGAGCGGGCTGATGGACCAAGCCTGGGCGTATCTGACGCGCGCCGCTCATATTTATCCGCCGCTCCTGGATCGGACGGACACTTACTACGAGCTCATCTGTGCCGATCAACCCG
>NPIE01004858.1_pt2 | contig 47349 bp, 33 predicted proteins | sample 8637661 | NCBI WGS metagenome assembly NPIE01 (sample SAMN07420842, study PRJNA396082) | bioreactor metagenome | isolation source: sample BA12 brine-fed electro-methanogenic bioreactor BA | place: Japan: Kochi | collected 2016-12-09 | reverse complement strand
ATGGTAACTGCCGTATTGAGACATCATGGCAACATCAGCATATCCGTCATCATTGAAATCCCCTACATTGAACCAGCAATCTCCAATAAGACCTGCTTTAATAATACAATCTGCAGAATCTGAAAAGACACCATCTTCATTAAGCCATAAACCAACAGCCGGAACATCATCTACGACAAGACGTGCAAACAGGTCAAGTGTTCCGTCACCGTTAGCATCGGCAAAATGAATCTGATGATCCCATCCGGCATTTGTATTGATCTTTTGCACAGTCGTCAATTTCATTGTGTTTGAAAGATCAATGATACAGTCAACCGAATCTGAAAATTTTTCTCCATCGTGAAGCCAAACGCCGATCTTAAAACCGTCATCACTAAAGCGGGCAATCATATCATTATTTCCATCACCGTTAAAGTCGGCAAAATGGATCTGATGATCGAGTCCCGCAGAAGTATTGAACTGCTGGATAACATCCAGCGTGACTTCAACGGCGAGAGCAATCGGAGCTGTCAGTAAAGACAGACAGATAAAAAACAATAATTTGTTTTTTCTCATCGCACTCATCTCCCTTTTGTTTGTTATTTTAAAAACACCATTTTTTTAGCTTCAACGAAATTACTGGTATGTATTTTATAGAAATACACACCACTTGGTAATTCTGAAGCATCAAAATGAACTGTATGATTTCCTGCATCAACAATCTCATTTACAAGTGTTTTTATTAAATTACCTGAAACATCATATACGTTTATCATCACAAGATCAGAAAAAGGAATTTTATATGATATATTCGTAAACGGATTGAACGGATTGGGGAAATTTTGTTTGAGCTCAAAATCACAGGGTATTACTTTTTGATCTTCGGCGATCCCTGTTACTTTAACAATTTTGGCCAGGGTCAGATAACCATCCAAATCATGAATAACAAGATCGGCAACACCATCACCGTCAAAATCCTTGTTTGAACTCTGGACTTGTTTATAATCTGAGCTTTCGTAGTCAAACGTAATTTCACCTGCATTCTCTCTCTTTCCAAAAAACAAACGAATCCCATGATCAAGTGGACCACTTCCATAATAGTTTTTAGAATTTGCTAAATCAGGAATACCGTCACCGTCAATATCACCAACAGGAACAAGAGTTGCACCATTCTGATCACTATATCCAAGATTGTTATAACGATCCTTTGTAAAATAGAAGGCTGGTTCACGAATAACTCGTGTTTGGTAAAGGGTTGGAGCCTGCATCAGGCTACGGTTTCCGGAATAGACAAAATTGACAGCCCAGTACCATGATGGAAGTGAAAAATCATCGGCACCATTTCCATTGATATCTCCTGCATTAAATGCCCAATATCCACAATACATAAAATCTGTTGCCGTCGTAAATTGAAGAAACTCATCAGGTGGAAGTAAAACAGCATCCGGCACATCATCAAAATCCGGTCCCCCCAGAAAAACAACACCAGCTCCCGAATTCCAGATTTCCTGTTCCTGACCCGTAACAGCCGATACCAGGGTAATTGTTGTTGTACTGTAAAAGGCACCTGCAAAAAGATCAGTATATCCATCACCATTAAAATCACCGACATCCATAAAAGGACCAAACCATCTTAAATTGATTTCAGTAGAATCAGAATCATCAATAATAATTCCCTGATCCGTGCCTTCATAGGTAAGAACCATATCAGGTGTTCCGTTAAAACCAACATCTCCAAAATACACAAGTGCCCGGCCACCATAATTTCCCGTAGATATTTTTGTTCCTTGATCAGGAACAATAAAATCATCAATTCCATCCCCATTAAAGTCACCAATAGTAACACTTGTATATTGTGCTGTCTGGGTATAATCAGAATCTGCCGGATATGTACAATTAACATCCGAAACAGTAATCAACTCTGGCAAATTATCACTTCCCCATACAATCTTTGGTGCATGATATAATGAATATGACGACATCATAATTATATCTGCTTTACCATCACTATTAACATCACCGACATTAAACCAAACGCCGTTGGCAGCGAAATTCAGATTGATTCTTACATCAACTGAATCGGAGAACTTCTCTTCAGAAGGATTATAATACCAGATACCAACAACATTTTTATCTTGTTCTTTATCACTATAGCTGGCAAGAAGGTCTTCATGACCATCACCATTTACATCGGCAAATTTGACCTGATTCTTTAAACCTGCTTTGTAATTAAATTTTTGAATTACTTCAAGGTTCACATTATCTGCATAAGCAGAATCAACCAGGCAAAATGCCAGCATCAAAACCAAAACCAATAGGAATCCTTTCATCTTATCTTCTCCTTTCCTTAGGTTTGTTACATGTATTTTCAAATTTGAAACATTTAACCCGATCATTCTTACACTTCATTTAAAAGCTAAACACCAGAGAGTATCTGTTTACGGCATTAAAAAATTTCATATTGGAAAAGGAATAATCAAATCCTAAACTACGGTTATCAGATAATTTTTTAACATATCCAAAACCGAGGCTCATATCTTCAAGACTATAATTAATCTTATAACCCCCTCTGACATAAAGACTGTTTTTAAAAGAATACTCAAATCCAAGATTTACTTTTTCTAAAAAATCCATAGGATGTAAACCGGTAAATGCAACAGTAAAAACATGATCTTCAGGTATAAAAGGAAGAAAGCCAAATGCATCGACCGAAAACCCCAGGGAGAATATCAATGGTAAATAGAAGCCTTGTATCATTTCCGGATAATGAGTTTCGCGGGAAAAATTTCTGAGAGCCATGGAAAATGTCAAATCCTTATAGCCGGTATTAAATCGGGTTCCAAAATCAATAGCGAAAGCACCCAGGTTATTTTCTAAAATCCGGTTTCCATCTTCAGTAATTAACGTATTTTTATCTAACCCGGAATAAACATATTTTATGAGTCCACCCACAGAAAAACTTGAAGAAATTGAACGGGCATAGGCTAATCCGATTGAATAATTTTTAACATTTAACAAACCTGTTTCTATATACTCAAAACTCCCTGCCGAAGCAGCAACCAAGTCAATTGTTGTGCCATAGATCTTACCGTAATCCAGGTAAGTAAAGCCAAAGCCTAAAGATCCAAAACGATTCAGAGATTTTGTATAGGCAAAAGAATACTGATTAATATCCGCAATCCAGCTGTTTTGATCAAAGAACACATGATTTCCTTCCAAAATGGAGATTCCAGCCGGATTCCAGAAAAAGATACTTGCATCACTGGCACAATTTATAAAACTGTCACCCATACCTGCTGCCTTTGCCCCAATACCGATATTCAAAAACTTCATAATAGATTGGCCGGTCAGCTTAGTTTTTGCCTGAGTAATACCGGAACAGGACAAGATGATTAAACAAATAAAAACAATATGCTTAAGAAATCTATGATCCGTTTGTTTTTTTTCATTCCTCTTCATGATAATCCCTTTTGCATTTATCATAGAACTAACGCACAATTATAAATTTGCCGACATTTGTTTCACCTGTTTCCAGATCTTTCACATGATAGATATAAATATCCGGCGCTATGAGAAGATTATCATCAGTCAACATCGGTGACCATTGATAGTAAGCAGATTCATTATCTTTTTTAAAAGATTTAACAAGATCTCCGTTAACAGTAAATATCCTGATTTCACAACGGCGTGTTAAATTAGTAAAGGTTAAACGGTCTGCTTCACCCGGCCAGGACGTTGTTTGTTTGAGATTAAAGGGGTTGGGGACAACTCTGACTTGAGATAAAGAGTTTGACGCTTCACGATATGCAATAGCCGGATGATAAGAGCGATTAAAAAATTTACTGCTTTCAAGAGGTTTACCATAGCAGGTTGGATCAATATTGTCCGATCCGTCATTAGCAGACGTAACATAATAATAGTAAGAAACACCCAGATCAAGCAGGGAGTCAATAAATACGGTTTCTGATGCCGGAACTGATCCGATTCTTTCAAAATCACCTAAATTAGAACCTGCTTTTCGGTAAATCCTGTATTCAACAACATCAGACGAACTTGATTCAGTCCAGGAAAGAGAAATTTTCTTAATTCCGCTGGCAATTTTAAAGTCAGTAGGGGGAGCAGGGGCATTGGGTATCATTCGGTTTTTTGACAAGTAGTTATCCCAATTCCACTGGGCTCTTTGTATGGTTAAAGCCAGGGAATCCAATCCGCTATCTAAAAATGCATTTTTTTCTTCTTGGGTTATTTCCCCTCGCAGATATTTTTCTCCCATTTCTTTACATTTCTCAATGGAGGGTCCATTTACAGCATGCACTAATACAATTCTTAACCTGCCATAGGCAGGTAGATCAAAAGGTCCAAATCCCATCCAGCAGGCTTCCTGTTCTTTCGGAACATTCCGTGTATAATCGGGATGATTAAATAACCGATCACCATTATTAAAAATGTTAAGCCAACGGAGTTCCTCACGCCAACCGGAAGCAAGATTAAAATCTCCATACCCATATGTAAAAGGCTGATATTTATCATTTGATTTCACTGAAGAGGATTGATCCACATGCAATACACCATATCCGGCATACATTGCAGATATAAATTCACCTGCATTATATAAATCCATAGTATTGATTGATCTGTCATCTACATATTGTTCCGGGAAAGGATCTCCCCTGTCATCTCCCGGAATATCCGGATCGTCACCGTCAAAAGCATACATAAAGCGTAAGGTATCACCGTCAGAATCACCATAGTAATCATGCCAGTTATCCCAACTCCCTGTTGCGTTATATGAATAATATCCTTCACCTTTATTATTAGGACTAAAATTATTGACGTAATAGTCATAATAAAGATTTTTTAAATCTTTAGGCTCCATTTCCTGAGTAAAGATATCATCATCCAGATTACCATTATTAACAATTTCAATTACACGGATTATATAATCATCATGAGAAGGATTAGCCCAGGCATAGTATTTGGATTTAACATAAAATCCATCATTATAGAACTCAGTATATTCGACCATTTCATCAGAAATTAACCTGGGATAGGCAACAACATAACGACTTTGCTTTTCAACAAGATTAACGTGTTCACTTCCATCTTCATAAATAACTGTTGTAGGTCCGCGATAAGTTCTCATCCATTTAATAATTTCAGGCTGATACGTCAATTTATCAGTTTTTAAAGCCCATCCCGGATGATAGAACGGAATCGTTCGCGTTTCAATAACATTACCTGAACTATCTAAAACTTGTGTTTCAAAGTCTTTAAATAGTAATCTAAACATTGCTCCGGTTGAATTGGTTCGAAACCCGCCCTCATACAGTGAACCGGATTGTTCTCCACCTCCCGGCCAGACAAGATAAAGCCCTTGAAGCCCCAATGGAGAAGCAAGACCTCCTGCAGTATCCCATAAATTTCCAACCTGTAATCGATCACGTTGTCCCATAAGAACACTTGTATACAAAAGCATCAAACCGAATGAAATAATTACTTTATAATGTCTTTGCAACATATTCATTCCTTTACTCTTAAAAACTAATTCTTACACCTAACCATACATTTCTGGGGAAAAGATATGTTATAGACTTTCGCTTGGGCATATATGCTTCTTCTACTTCATCACCAGGTTTTTTACCGGTTTGCTCTATACGAGTCATATAACGGTTGAATTCTTTTTGCGTGTCTTTCCCGTATGCAAAAAAGGTATAACTTGCATTACCCGGTGCCTGATAATAATCCACACCTTCATATATCGCTTCACCAAAGTCCGTAACATTAAAGTTTTTGATGTTAAATATATTAAATATATCACAATAGAGAGAAACATTAACATTATAGACTGTCATATCACGGTCAATTTTCAGATCTACCATTCTATAATCACGCCATCTGTAATTAAGTTCGGATTCATCTGTCTGACCGGTAGGATCCCAGTGAAACCGAGAGCCTTGACGCCATTTAAATATCCAGTTAAACCTCCAGTTGGCAAATGGTTTAAAAGACAGTATCTGCGGACCGAATTTATCCGGAACAGCAAAATATATACCGGCTTTACCACGTATAACCGGTTCAAATGTGTTTTTACCAAGGCTTGTGGCTTGTTCGGCTATAAAATTTTTATGTAAATCTTCATCATCAGGTCTGACAAGAGTTGGGCCTGTTGTACCGTATGTAGTTAAAAAATAGCTTAGATTGATAAAGCCATTAATAAATCCACCGTTTGATCGTGAGAGTCTGGCTTCAAATCCCTTAGATGTCCAATATGAATAATCCTGATAACTGAACCAGAGAGATTCCTGAGTACCGGGATTATACATAACAAATTGCGGTTGATTACGGGCATCCTTATAATAACCATTCAGATTCAATCTGAATGTATTAAATAAATCTTGTTCAAAACCAATTTCATAACTTGTGGTTTTAGCCAAGGGTAACCATGGATTACCAACAAACTCCATCCTTCCACCGCCAGAGGTACTGCCATAGCGTAACCAATACAGATTATGTGTTGTTGGACTTTGTGAGAATTGTCCATAATTAAAATACAATTTGCTTGTTATACTTATGGGAAAAGCTATTCCCAAGCGCGGTGATAGTGTCCATTTAAGAGGTACATCATTTGAGATCACATCCAAAGAATCAAAAAATGCTTCACGCATAAAATGACCATAAAGATCCGGTCTAAATGGATTATTCCAGATATCCGGCATTGGAGATTCGGATTGATAAAAATCATATCTCAAACCTATATTCATCACAAAGCCGGGGTATTCAATTTTATCCTGTACATAAACACCGCCCTCAATAAATTGAACATTAAAATGTGTGCCGGCAAAACCAATAAGATTACCAAATTTATCCTCAACTCTGGGAAATGCCCCCCATCTGTTCTCATCTACCTGATTAACGTTTACAATAAATCCACCTTTCACCTGATGATTGGAATTAACCTGACTGGTTATATCTCCTTTGGCTGTCCATGTCGTTAACTTGGAATCATCAAACCCCCAACCATCAAGTACATTGTGCAAATAATATCCATTCTGATCTGTTGTAAATCTTCCTGACAAACCAGACCAAAAATAGTAATCATATCCTCTGGGAAAGGTTGGAAACTCGATGGTATCACCTACCGTACTAATGAGACTAAACTCTGATACATACTGTCTTATAGAATCACCCCGGGCATTAACAATAACTTCTGTAGGTGCTAACTCGGCAGGTTGACCTTTATATATGGCACTGGTTTTCTGAATATTTAATTGATAAAAGGTGGATTGTGATAGCATATGATCTACAGAAAATGACAGATTGCTGCGATACCAGTCAATATGATTACTATTATTATCAACAGCATACTGATTCGGATATCCCTGCGAACCCCATATCCCATAGACGTTTTGAATTATATATCCGGGGTTGTTTATATAAGTGTGATCTTCTCCAAGAAACCATCCTGATGCATGTGTTTCGCCATACAGGCCAAAAAGACTAAACTTTAAACTGTTATTTGCCTGATAGTTTATGGTTAATTGGCCATTATTTTCCAATACACCATCTCGTGATAACTGATAAGTATAAGCGCTAAATCGCTGAGAATATCCTCCAAAAAAATCAATATTCTTCAATATGGGGATATTATGAAAAGGCAATAATGGGCCACCAAAAGACAATTGCAGATCATAATCCGGCTTATCACCATACAATAGAACAGGATCAACATCAAGTTCTTCAGCAAATTCTTTATTTCTGTGTTGGTATTTCCACAGTTTAAAACAATCTTCCGGTACTAATTTGTAATGATTTAATGGAGAACTTGCATAATTATTCCATCCCTGAAAATCGGGAACACCATCTTTATCCCTATCAATATTATTACCATTCTCATCTGTCCAGGATTTTACGGTTTCACCTAATTCATTAACATATTCTGCTCCCTCAATAGATTCAAAATGCTGGAATCTGCCAAAATCCCACCAGTTCTCCTTAGTCCACATATTGGGACCAAAGTGCTTTAAACTTGGATTTGTGTATTTAAAATTAATTGATCCTGTATATTTTGACTGAGAACGTTTTGTTACGATGTTGACCAATCCGGACCTTGCCTGCCCAAACTCTGCATTAAATCCGCCTGTAATCAGCTGAATTTCTTCTATAAGTTCAGTATTAATGTTTGTATACGGCCGATTAGTCCTGCTGTCACTCATAGATATTCCATCAACAATATATGATACTTCTTTTTCCGTCCCTCCACGCACTGTAACACCATATGCATCTTTTTCAAAACCTGCTTCTGTTGTCAACATATCTTTTAAAGATGTCTTAGGCATATTGATAATATCTTTATCCGACAAGGATGTCATTGAACTGGATATATCCCTGCGAATGATCGATTTATTAACTTCAACAATAATTGATGATAGTTCAACGGTTGACTGCTGAAGTTTAAAGTCTATACGGGTTGTTCTGCCTGTATTTACCACAACATGATTTACAACCAATTCAGCATAACCAATCATTGTTGCTTTCAGTGAATATTCGCCCGGTGGAACTCTTAAAATAAAATAATCCCCATTTTCATCAGCAGCGGCTCCAAGTATATTATCAATGGGATACTCTTTACCATTACTCCAATAAGAAAAAACAATAATATTGGTGCCTGGCATAGGAAGATTGGTTTCAGAATTAACAACAACTCCGGTAATTTTCCCATTTGTTGAGGCAAGAAGAGGTATAATAACGAGTGAAACAAGAATAATAATTTTTATTATCGTTAGCCTTATTTTCATATTATTTCTCCTTATAGGTACACACGAAAATCATTCTTTAGAAAATGAACATTCCTTTTATTCCTTTGCCCTGTTCCAATTCCGAAAATACATTTTCCCAATTGTTAATATTTTCTCTATGAGTTATTAATTGATTAACAGGAATTATACCTTTTACTAAGATGTCAAGAGCCCTGTCCCATGACTCATACTTCGTAGATATGTTATACGTCACATGAAGATTCTTTTTCATAAACAGATCATAAGGAAACTGTATATAATCATGACCTGTGAGACCTATACCGGCAAAACAACCTTGTTTTTTCAGAATATTTGCCCCCATATTTATTGCGGCAGGTGCTCCGGAGGCTTCAATAAATAAATCCGCACCCTTACCATGAGTAAAATCCTGCACTATTTCAGTAACATTGTCTTTCTGGATATTCATAACCTGATCAATAAGTTTCAGATTTCTACATAATTCCAGACGTAATGCTTCATCAGTATTTGTACCAATAATCATAACAGTACCAGCGCCACAATATTTTGCAACAAGGGCAGACATGATACCAATGGCACCCGGACCTGATACAACAACAAAATCACCTGCCGTAACCGAATGATTTAAAACTATATCAGTAATAACATTGGCTAACGGTTCAGTCAGAGCTGCTTCTTCAAAAGATAATGATTCAGGTATTCTATGTAAAAGTTTAGGATCGGGGAATCGCATGAAAGGAGCAAATCCACCATCAATACCCCATCCCGGAGAACGTTTATCAGAACAAATCTGAGGATTACCGGTGCGGCAAAGATAGCATTTCCCACAAGCTAAGGTATGAGGCTCTCCAACAATCCTGTCTCCAACATGCCAGTCCTTAACTGCACTACCCGCTTCATGGATAACTCCGGAAAACTCATGTCCAAGAATGACAGGCGGCCAATATGGATAACTATCATGATATATATGTAAATCTGTTCCGCATACACCACATGCTTTAATCTCTATCAATACATCATTAGGGCCAATAACAGGCATATTCACATCACGAACTTCAATAAACCTTTTACCTTTATTATATTTTACCAGAGCTTGCATCAGTTTTCCTTTCTTTCATAACCACACCATTTTTCAATGAAATAGAACAGAGTCCTGGCACAATCCATGATTTCCTCTATAGAAATCTGTTCATTAACCGTATGGGCAAATTTCTTTAAACTTCCAGCACCCATAACTACGGTTGGTATATTGAGTTTATTTGCATATTGCCAGGCATCACAGGCAGCGGTCATGGCACTTATTTTACCCGGCAAGCCAATGTCAATTTGTGTTTGTCTTATTTTTTCTATTAAGGGATGATCAACAGGCAATTCATTGCCGTCATTATTGAGCATGTCATATTTAATTTCAAAATTTTCCGCAAGCCAGTCGTCACCGCAATTCTTCACAGCTTCCCGGATTCCTTTTTGGACATCTTTGACATGCATATTTGGAAGAAAACCAAAGACCCCTTTTATAACAGCCTTTGATGGTGTTGTCGCCGGCCAATTACCTGATTCCAATACACCAAAAGTTACCGGCATCGGATTATCATAATTGTCAAACAGGGGATTTTGGCCTCTTGATTCTTTCAACAATTGATCATGATAATTCTCAATGGCTTGCATTGCAAGAATTGCTTTCTTCAGGGCACTAATGGTTTTTTCCGGACTCCCGCTATGCCCTGCCCTGCCGTAACATGTCAGTTCAAACCAAACCGCACCCCGGACTGCCGCACATATTTCCATTTCTGTTGGTTCAAGAACAATGGCACCATCCGTTATAAAAGGATGACGAGTCATGAATAAGGTCCCATTACCTCCATTTTCTTCTTCAACCACAAAATCAACAATTATATTACCACGAGGGTTGAGATTGAGTTTTTTCATAGCCGTAATCAACATATAGATAACAGCTATCTGTCCTTTATCATCACATGCACCCCTTCCCAAAATTGTATCTCCCTGAATTTGAGGATTGAATGCATGGGTTTGTTTATCTGACGGAGGAACAACATCCATATGAGCATTAAGAAGTAAACTGAGTGATTCAAGATGTTTGGTTCCATTCATTATTAATCTGACATTGTGACTGTCGTTGTATTGAAAATTTTCGAGTGGCCAGCAATATTCAGGATCTGAAGTGAAGGATTCCGGAATAGTCATTAATTCAGCCTTATCAATAATATTTAAAAATTTATTATAAATCAGGCGAGCAACCGGCCCCTCCAAACCACGTGTGGAAGGAATGCGGATTAAGTCACAGAGGAAGTTCACGGTATCTTCCTTCAAACCTTCCAATATCCGGTTAATTTCATTTTCTTCTAATCTTTTATGCATGATCACTCTTAGTATCTGTGAACTTTGTTTACAGGGTATCGGGGTAACAAGCCATTGACAAAACGATTAATATCTTCAACAATTTTTTCACGTATTGACCACTCGGCTTCAACCGAGTACCAGCTTAAATGCGGCGTTAGAATCACATTGGATAATCCAATAAGAGAATAGTCCTGAGGGGGCGGTTCTTTTTCAAAAACATCAATAGCAGAACCGGCTATCCAGTTTTCTTTGCAGGCTTTAGATAAAGCAACACTATTAACAATTCCCCCACGTGCTGTATTAACCAAAATTGCTGTTTTTTTCATCTTTTTCAGTTGTGCCGTATCAATTAAATATCGGGTTTCGTCATTTAGTGAACAGTGTAATGATACAATATCGGATTCACACAAAACCGTGTCTAATGGAAGGCATTTAATAGCGAGTTCTTCTTGCCTTTCCTCAGATAAATACGGGTCATTTACCAGCACATCAATTTGAAACCCCCGTAACATTTGAAGCACTTTACTGCCAATTCTTCCACACCCGACAATTCCAACCTTACAATATGAGAAACGGTGTATGGGTATTACAGGGGAAAAATCCCATATTCCTTGTTTCAACGAGAGATCCATGCTCATTAATTGACTGGTAAATTTTCTGTAGGCTGTAAGCATAAGAAGCATAGCTTGTTCAGCCACTTCTTCCTGACAATAATCAGGAATAAAAGACACCTGTATATTGGCATCCGTTGAAGCCTTAACATCAATATTGTCATAGCCGGCACCGTGCCGGATGATTAATTTACAATTTTTAAGATACTGAATAACCGAAGCATCAATTCTGCACATGTTAACAACAATTACATCAGCATCTTTTACTGCTTCTATAAGATCCCGGACGGGTAAATGCTTGAGCTGATAATAGTGAAAATCAATGCCGGATTGCCGGAAATATTCAATCTCCCAGTTCAAGTCTTTTTCTATATAGTCTGTTACAACTACTTTCATTTATACTCACCCATAAAAATTTTATCGTTGGACTCTGCCGCTTCCATCACCTTTCAGCAACTTTTCAACTTCATCTAAGGTAACAAGATTGAAATCACCCGGTATACTATGTTTCAGACAAGAAGCTGCTACGGCAAATTCAAGGGAATCCTGATCATTTTTAGATGTAAAGAGGGAATAGATTAAACCTGCACTAAAAGAATCGCCACCTCCTACTCTGTCAACAATATCTGATATCTCATACTTCTTACTAATTAAAAAGTCTGATCGGTTGTTTAAACAAGCAGACCAATTGTTTTTATCAGCACTATGGCTTTCTCTTAACGTAATGGCTAACTTTTTAAGATCTGGAAATACTTCAAGTACTTTTTCAGTAAGAATTTTAAATTTTTGTATATCCAGTTTACCTAATCCGGCACTGGTTTCAACCTGAATCCCAAGTGATTTCTGACAATCTTCCTCATTAGCAATACCCACATCGACATATCGTACAATTTCTCGCATGACATCAGGAGCTTTTTTTCCATATTTCCAAAGTTTTCCCCGATAATTAAAATCACAACTCACTATTAATCCTTTTTCTCTTGCTTTTTTTACTGCGTCAAGAGTTAATTCTGCCATAGTATCTGAAATTGCCGGTGTGATGCCAGTGGTGTGAAACCAATCCCCTTCATTAAATATTTCATCCCAGATAAAATCACCTTTATGCGATTCAGCCAATGCAGAATGTTCACGGTCATAAACTACTTTTGATGGTCGTTGATTGGCACCTGTTTCAAGAAAATAAATACCAAGCCTTTTACCTGAATAATTGATAAACCGCGTACCAACATTAAAAGAAAGAAGTGAAGAAAGGCAGGCAGCCCCAACTGGATTATCCGGTAAAGCCGTGACAAATTCGACCGGTAATCCAAATCGAGAAAGAGAAACTGCAACATTTGCTTCCCCTCCCCCAAAGGTTGCCTCAAAACGGGGGGACTGAAAAAGACGTTCAACACCGGGAGATTTCAACCTAAGCATGATTTCACCGAATGTGATTATTTTTTTCATTTTCTCTCCACTCACTGTATAAAAACCATTTTACTTACTTCTACCTTGTTTGATGTTTTCAGAATGCACAGATAAAAACCTGAAGATACAGTTTTACCACAATAATTTATTCCATCCCACATGATGGAATAACTGCCTTGCTTAAAAAAAGTATCTTTTATCAATTCTGCAACAATATGTCCATTTAAATCTACAATCAGTAAATCAATATTATCATTTTGTGGTAATTTGAAATGAATGGTAGTCACAGGATTAAATGGGTTGGGATAATTTGATAGCAATAAATATTTATCCGGAAGAATGGAAGCATCATCAAGACTGTTTTCACCTGAGACAGTAATACATAACGAGTCGGCTATACTCCAGTAGCCATCATTATCCAATGCTTTAAATGTAAGATCGTATATGCCCGGGGTTTCATATGCGTGAGAAAACGATTTAACGGATACTCCCTGTACGATACGTCCATCGCCGGTATCCCAGAAATATTTTACAATATAGCCATCTCCATCAGAAGCAATCCCCTTGAAATCAACAGACGAGCCTGCCGTTACGGTGGTATCTTGTGTTGGCATTTGGATAGTTGCTATCGGCAGGGTATCCGTAACAACTGTATAATCAATTGAAAATGTTGTATCACTAAGATCAAAAACATTATAATCCCTTGCATCACTGATTCTTATAAGGCAACTGTCACTTTTAATTCTGGGAATTGTCCATTTATAATAACCTGTGTTTTTTTCCTTAGCTAAAACAATCCAGTTCTGACCCTTATTTGCTGATAATTCTATAACAACAGAATCAACTGTACTATTTTCTATATTAAACCATGAAATGGTTCGTTTTTCTGATCCTTCAAACTTTTCTAAACCATTAGGGAAACTGATATCCAGTGTAACCCCATGATCATTCATCAGCAATTCGAGGTGTCTTAAATAATTTGAATATGTCCAGTCATTACCGTGATAGGCAAAATTTAAACCGGAAACCGGGGTCGTCTGATACTCCGGTGCTTCTGCCCATATAGAATTGCTGGCATTATAACCGTCAATTAACCCAAGATCAATGATTTCATATTGATTAAAATCTATCATAGAGTCAATAGATTTACTATCGATTATTAATGTTTTGAAACCACTTTGATTATAAACAGCGTATAGCAGCCCATTTTTATCTTCAATCAACCTAAAACGGGATACACCTCCGATGGGAACATACGTTTCATCGGACCATGAACCAGACTCCGGTTTCCAGTAATATGAAACATTCCCGCTAAAAGAATGACCGAAAAGGTGCAAATCAGCATTAGCTTTATTAACCCATATTGAATGAGATGTATAATTACCGCTAAAGACCTGAAGATCTTCTATAGGTTGACCCAGAACAACTTTACATGCTCCCATTTTATAAGTCCAGTTAGGAGCTGACCCTCCGGGTATCTCACCTGCCACATACATCGTAGTATCATCTAAAAATGTGGCAAAAACATAAGAAAAGTCATTACCCGGAACATACGATTCTATGGGACCGTTCCAGCCTGAAGCGTCTTTGTATACATAAAGCCATGGGGCGGGACCGTTGTTATCAACAACCCTGGTCCACCAGACAATCTTTGTACCATTTGGAGAAACAGCAGCACCAATATAATTTGTACTATATCCAGTATGAAATATTTGTCTGTTATAGTAACCAGTTAATTCTTTAGTATTAAAAACTGCTTCTTCAATATAGCCACCATTGATATTTAAGCCATAAGTAAATATAGTATCTCCCACAGCTATGGAGGCAGTATTTTGCTGAATAGTCGCAGGATTATTAATTGTATACTCTTTTAACCAATAATTACCTTTGAAATGATGATAATTCAATGCAGGGTTATAATTTACATTTGTACCCGTATCATCGACATACCATAAGCCTGTTGTCCGGGTACGAACCATATGACCAAGGTGATGACCCCAATGCCCTCCCATCTTACCTTCATCGTATCGGTGTTCATCTGTTATTTGATATGTTTTATAATAATAATTCTGACTTCTAAGAGATGTTGCAGACAACAATACAAGTATGAAAATCAGATAATAATGCTTAGTCATGGATTACTCCAAAAAATACTATTTTTAATTTTGCACCAAATGAACTGCAAAACCGCTTATACTCATATCCAGATATACAGAAATTAACTTTCCATTTTTTACAATTTGTTTATCAGGTACGATTTGAATACCCTTTTTATTCAGATAGTAAACAGCTCTGGAGATACTATTGGTACCGATCGCGATATGACCATTGTCACCTGCAAATTTGGATTTCATAAACTCGAACTGAGATGCCAGCATAAATGATCCGGTTCCATCATGTACCGCAAAATCAAATAAGGATGAGAAAAGATCCGATGCTTTTTTTGCAGATTCTTCCGAGGCATGGTTTAAACCAACATGATGCAACTTAAACCCTAAAATCTGTTTTATGGCCATGTTTGCTAAATTGGCCATTTTGCGATAGTTCTTTTCCTTAATTGCATCAGAAGGGGTTAACCAGCTTCCCCCACAGGCAATCACCTGGGGGATGTTTAGATATTCTAAATAATTTTGGGTATTCAAGCCACCCGTAGGAACGAGTTTAAGTATATTCTGATATGGGGCAACAACTGCTTTTAAATATTTTACACCTCCAAGTGCTTCAGCAGGAAATAATTTCACTGTATCAATCCCCAGAGACAACGCTTTTTCAATATCTGAAGGGGTAGCCACACCGGGTATTACCAATATATTGTTATCAATGCAATATGAAACAACATCAGGATTCAAGCCGGGAGAAACTATAAACTTTGCACCTCTTTCTATAACTTGTTCAACTTGTTGAACAGTAAGTACAGTACCTGCACCAACCACAACACCCGGACAATTCTCGGCAATACTCTTTATGGAATCCAGTCCTGCTTCGGTTCGTAAAGTAATTTCTATACAGGATATTCCATTCTCGGCCAGTGTTCGGGATATTTCTACTGCATCATCCGACTTTTCAACAGTCGTAACCGGAATCAAGCCTATAAGGGATAATTCTTTCAGAATTTCATTCATGAACCTGATATTTCCTCTTTAATTTCTTTAAAAACCTTTAGAAATATTTCTATTGCATAGTCACATTCTTCCTTGTTAATAATCAATGAAGGAGCGACTCTGATCACATTACCATATAAACCGACCGACCCGAGGATCATACCATATTCTGCCGCTTTGAATTTAATTTTTCTTGTAATGTCTTTGGAGGGTTTCTTTGTCTTTGAATTTTCTACAATCTCTAAGCCGATGACTAATCCTTTACCTCGCACATCACCGATGAAATCATGTTTTTTCTGTAACTCTTGAAGTTGCTTTTTCAGGTAGTTTCCCACTATGTTGGCATTTTCAGGGATTTTTTCCTCTTCTAATATTTCAAGAACTGCCAGTGCCGCCGCACAAGACAATGGATTACCACCTGTTGTGCTTGATAATTCGCCCGGATTCATACTTTGAAAAATTCGGCTTTCACCACACAATGCTGACGTAGGAACACCGCTTCCACATCCTTTGCCCAGACAAATCAGATTTGGTTTAATATCTTCCCATTCGATAGCAAACAGTTTTCCTGTTCTGCCGTGAGAAGCCTGTACCTCATCAACAATCAGGACTAATTCTCTTTCACCGGACCATTTTTCAAGAGCTTTCAACCAGCCATCCGGGGGAAATATAAAACCTGCAGCTCCCTGGTAGGGCTCAACAATGACCGTCCCTAGATCACCTGATGAAGTTGACTCAACAATTCTGTCAAGGCATTTTATGCAGTGAAAATCACATTCCGGAAATTCTTTATCATAAATACACCGGTAACAATAACCAAACGGAGCCATAATTGTTCCGGGGACTGATGGTCCAAATTTGCGTCGGGTACTTTCACTGCCTGCAACACTCATGGCTCCATATGTCTTCCCATGAAAAGCACCAAAAAAGGACAGTACCTCATGTTTTCCTGAAAACCGTCTGGATATTCTTAAGGCAGCTTCTGTTGCCTCAGCACCAGTTGTCAGTATAAATGCCTTATCAATGTTATCCGGAAGAGCATTTACCAAAGCTTCAGACAGAGCCACACGCTCACGTGTAGGGAATGAATAACAATTCATTAAACGAGCTGCTTGTTCCTGTATGGCTTTTACATGTTTGGGATGTGAATGCCCCACATTAGTTACTAAAACACCTGATGTAAAATCAATATATTCATTTCCATCAACATCCGTCACCCATACCCCATTAGCATAATCCCATACTATTGGAAGCTGATCAACCATTGCTGCAGGTTCATACATCCCGGCACGTATTATTATCCCTGCAGAGTTCTTGCCTGGTATTGATCTTTTAGTAATCCTCATTGCTTATTCATCCTTTTAATATTTCACTATGTGAAACTTGATTTCACTTAATTAATCTACTAACAAATAAATTATACTGTCAAGGAATTTTTATACTAATCCTTTATTAAAAGATATTATTAAAAATTAACAATCTCAATCATTCTAGTTTTAATTTATGAAATACACCTTGACATTTTAAAAAATGAAACTTATTTTTTTAAAGATCTCACATAGTGAAACAAGATTTCGAGGTAAGCATGACTGAAATACTCAAAGTAGTTGTAAAAACGTTTGAAGTCATTGAGACGTTAAATAAACATCAATCTTTATCTTTGAAAGACATCACCAAGATAGTAAAACTCCCCAAACCCACGATTTTCAGGATTCTACATACACTTCAATCTTTAGGATATGTTGAATATAATTCAAAAATCCAGGAACACAGTTTGAGTCACAAATTTATTACTTATGCTCAAAAATCCATAGATAACATGGATATTATTGAAGTTGCCAAACCTTTTATGGTAAAATTAAGAGATAAGTATAAAGAAACCGTTAACCTGGCTAAACTCGTAGATAATGAGATGACCTTTATTCATATTATTGAATCCACCCATCAATTTAGATATGTAGATCATATTGGTGATAAAGCTGCATTACATACTACTGCTGTTGCCAAATCTGTTCTTGCTTATATGTCCATAAAAGAACTTGAACTGCTTATGAAAGATTATCAATTCACGGCCTTTACAAAAAAAACCATTAAAGATTATGAGACCTTTAAGAAACACTTATCTGTAATCAGAAATAATGGATATGCCATTGATGACGAGGAAGGGACTGAAGGGGTTTTATGTATCGGGTGTCCAATTTTTAATAAGGACCATAAACCCTTTGCAGCCATAAGTATATCCATACCTAAAGTACGAACAAACCGGGAAATGTTAAAAAAAATTAATGAAGAACTTCCACGAATTACTATGCAAATCTCCATGGAGCTGGGTGTCAGTAATATCAGTAAATGTTTTCTATCACAATAAATAATCAGCAAATATCTTCAGCAGAAACAAACTTCTTTGTTTACTATACAGACTATGTGGAAAATAATCTGTCTTATGAAAAAGCTGTTCTGAAGAAACATAACATCAAACTGGTCGACGGCTCTGGTTTAGTAAATGAAAAGATGCAGGATTCTTATTTAAGGCGCTCCCCCGTTATTGTTACTACATCCTATAACTTTAATGCTGATCTAATTCAGAAACTTGAAAAGTGCCAATTAATTATTCGTCACGGTTCAGGCTACGACAATATTGACATAGAAGCCTGTAACAAATTTAAAATTCCGGTTGTTACCATTCCGGACTATTGCATTCATGAGGTAACAGAACATACAGTAGCTTTGATTTTTGCTTTACGAAGAAAAATCTGCAATGCAGATATACTGGCTAAGCAGGGATATAATCATTACAGCCTTTTGTACCCTATTCATCGTTTGAATGGGCAGACCGCCGGAATTATCGGTTTTGGCCGCCTTGGTAAAGCCATGGCTGAAATTCTATCATCCTTAGGACTCAATATTTTAATTCATACACTTAATAATGAAGAAAAGGATCATTATCCTTCCTATCAGTTTGTTGATTTGCAGACTCTGATTCGTAATGCCGATATTCTAACAATTCACAGCAGATATGATCCAAAAAAACTGAAACTTATTGGCAAAAAGGAATTATGTGTTATGAAACCTTCAGCAATTCTTATAAATACATCCCGTTCAGGTCTTTTGGATCAAAAGACTCTTATTCAATGCCTTAATGATAAAAAAATTGCCGGTGCAGCCCTTGATGTATATGATGATTCAATATTAAGAGATTTGAAAAATCTCGTTGACCCTTCAATACTCATTCTTTCTCCTCACGTAGCCTGGTATTCAGAACAATCATTAATGGATATCAGGCAAAAAATAACAGATATAATAATAAATTTTCACAATCAAGGTACAATTACCGGTAATCTGGTTAATCCCCGGGTTTTTAATGAGGTTAAATTATGAAAAAAATCAGAATTGGTATTATCGGTTCGGGATTTATGGCTGAAACACATGCCGTATCTGTTCAGCGATATCTGCAAAATGCCGAACTTATAGGTTTTGCCGGTGGAAGTCGCGTTCCTGTCCAGGCGGAAAAGTTTAAAGTTCATGGTTTTCAATCCGTTTCAGATATGGTTTCTTCTGATAACATTGATGCAGTAATTATAACATCACCACATAATTACCATTCTGAACATGCAATCCTATGTTCAGAATATTATAAACACTGCCTGATAGAAAAACCGATGGCTACAACGACCAATGAATGTAACTGTATAACCACTGCCTTTAAAAAGAATAATATAGTATTAATGATAGCTTTTACGCAGAGGTACAGGCAAGGGAACCGTTTGGCGTATAATATTTTACAATCCGGTGAACTGGGTCAGATCCTGTCTGTTCAGGAATGGGGACAGGTCCCCGGAGGAATAACAAATTATCCCGAATGGCAACAGAAAAAGGAAAACTTAGGCGTTTTATTCGGATATGGTATTCATAATCTTGATAAACTCAGATGGTTCCTCAAGAGTGATGTTAAATCTATCTATGCTGTTACCCAAAGTTCAACAGGAACAATTGAGACATCCACACAGGCACTATTAACATTTAAAAATGATGTACCTGTTACCCTGTGGACCGGTATTGATGTTGTAAAACCCGGTTTTCACGGCGCTGCTTACCGTTCATTTATATCCTGTAAAAACGGATTGCTTGATGTTGACGGATATGGAGAATTAAAAATCAGCCGTGATGGCAATACATGGGAAACACTGTTTGTTCAACCACCCGTTAACTGGCAGGGCGAAGGTAAATTTTCCGAAGTGCGAATGGGTTCTTTTAATGCACAAAACCAAGAATTCATTGATGCAATTATTGAAAAACGGGATCCGGAAGTAACCGGATCAGATGGTGAAAAGTCTGTAGAAATCGCTCTTGGTATCTATAAATCTGCTAAAGAAAACAGAGTAATTAACCTTTAAAGAAATGGAAATGATTATGAACTCTTCAAAAATGCTGCAATTTTATGATTACTTCATCATCCTTGGATATTTTGTTATTGTTTTGGGATCAGCTTACTATTTTTCAAAGAAAATGAAACTGACAAAAGATTTCTTTTCTGCGGGGGGGAATATTCCTTGGTGGCTGTCCAGTATATCTTTTTTTATGGCCAGTTTTAGTGCTCTTACATTTGTCATGTATGCAGAACTGTCGTATAAATATGGAATCATTTCAATTTTATTGTATCAGGTGACTGTCCCCGCCTTGATCATTGGCGGATTGTGGTTCGCCAAACGATGGAGACGAGCCCGTGTGCTGACACCGGTACAATTTCTGGAAAAGCGTTATTCTCTTTTTATGAGACAAACCCTGACGTGGACAGGTATCCCGTTAAGGATTATTGATGATGCTCTAAAAATTTTTTCAACTGCAATATTTTTATATACTGGTATGAAATTCTCAATTATCAGCCTTCCTGTTGCTATAGGAATTATTGGCATCATTCTAATACTTTATTCTTTTATGGGAGGACAATGGGGTGTTATAGTTATAGATTTTGTTCAATTTATTATTTTGCTTGTAAGCGTGCTTCTGCTTTTCCCATTAACCATATCAAAGATCGGTGGAATTTCTGTTTTTATTGAAAAAGCCCCGGCAGGTTTTTTCAATCCGGCAAACGGACCCTATCATGGTTTCAATATAGTAGCACTCATCTTTTTGTTTATAATATCCCTAAACTCAACATGGTCCCTCGTTCAGAAATATAATTGTGTTAAAGATGAGAAAGAGGCTAAAAAAGTAGCATGGTCTGTTGCCATACTCAATTTTGTTGGTCCAATCGTCTTTTTCTTTCCCGCCATTCTCGCCAGAGTACTTCTTCCTGAACTAGCCAATCCAAAATACGCTTATGCTGAACTGGCATACACGGTTTTACCAACAGGATTAATGGGTGTTATGGTTGCCGGAATGTTTTCAGCTACACTGTCGACCATGGGATCTGAATTCAATGTTTTAGCAGGAATCTTTACAAACGATTTTTATAAACGAATTATAAAGCCTGACGCCAGCGACAAGGAATTAATGGTAATTGGTAGAATCACAACAATTATTATTGGAATATTAATTATAATTACCGCATTTCTAATATCCCTGCTTAAAGGATACAGCTTGTTCGATATCATGATTAAAGCTTTTGGAGCTTTGCTGCCGGCAACGGCTTTACCAATTTTAGCTGGTTTACTGTGGAAAAAAATCAATGCCCGTGGTGCCTTGACAGGGCTTCTTTCCGGTGCTGTTTCAGGTGTCTTTCTGATAGTTTTAAACCTTATTCTTGTCACAAAATTTTCCAACAGTTTTGAAACAAACGCTTCACTTGAATACTGGTTAAAGCAAGGCTGGGACTCAGCATCAATTATCTTTAATATTATTGTAACCTTATTTGCAATGTATATCGGAACCCGGTTAAGTCCGACATCTGAAAGTGAAAAAAATCGGATTAATGAATTTTTTACCAATTTAAACATCCCCATTGACAGCGACCCAAAGGCAGAAATATCTATGACAAAAATATCAAATTTTAAAGTCATAGGAACCATGACTGCATTTTTTGGCATTCTGATAATTTTTACCGGAATAATATTGGCTATTTTTACTACGAATTACTTTGCTATTAAACTCAATTCAATAACAGGTTTGGTTTTAGTTACGGTTGGATTCTTGATTTTTCGAATGGCAAAAATAAAAAATGAATAGTATACCCATTGACATAAAAGGATGATTCATGAAACTTAATTTTTTTGACTGTCATTGTATGGTAGGAAAAAGGGCAGATCGTAGAGATAGTGAACCATGGCAAATTGAATCACTGATTAAAGACATGACAGATTATGGCATTAAGGATGCCTTAACTGTCCATGCCCTCTCAAGAGATTATTCTCCACTTGAAGGGAATAATACCATCGTAGAAATTCATTGTCAATACCCCCAGATTCAGCCTGTCTGGGCAGTATTACCACCGGATACGGATGAATTACAAAAACCAGACATTCTTATAGAAAAATTTTTTTCAAATAATGTTAAAGCATTTATAGCCTATCCCAAAAGACATAATTTTTCACTGGCTGACTGGTCTATGGGTTCTCTGCTGTCACTCATGAATATCCATCATATTCCATTGATTATAGAATATAATGAAACAAGTTGGCCGGAAGTATACAACCTTTGCCAGGCATACCCGAAAATACCGGTGATCATTACCTACCTGAACTACCGTCATCTCAGATACCTGCTGCCATTATGGAAATCCTGTAAAAACCTTTATATAGATATTTCATGGTTTTCAGTATCCTCCGGACTTGAATTTTTATCTCAAATAGGTTTAATTGGACAAGTTCTTTTTGGCAGTCATTATCCGGCCTATTCACACAGCGGAGCAATATCCATGGTTACATACTCAGGACTTAACAATTCGGATAAAAAGAAAGTAGCCGGGGATACACTGCGTGAAATACTATCCGCAACAAGGATTTAAGGATTAACTAATATGAAAGATAATCATTTTTTTGAAGCAGCATTGGAAGGAAAACCACTTCATGGTGAATTAATTATAGATTGTCACGCACATCTTAATCCATACTATAATTTTATGATCCCAAAGTGGGATTTAACATCCCTTGTAGCATCTGCTAAACGAATTGGTATTTCAAAAATGTATGCGTCCAGCCTTCAGGCAATTTGTTCGAATGCTCTTGCCGGGAACAGTGATGCTCTGGAAAAAGCAAAGAAATATCATCCATTGATTCAAATATATTTAGTTTATAAACCAAATTATCCTGAAGAAATTGAAACAATAGTTTACACGGCTAAAAAATATTGTTTAAATCAGTTTAAAATTCACAACGAGGGCAACAATCACCCATATAATCATCCAAATTATTTTAAGTTATATGAGTATTCCAATGATCACGAATCTGTGGTTCTCATACACACATATGGAAATAAACATTTACCTGCTATTAACAATATTGCATCGTTATTCCCCAAAATGAAAATATTGTTAGCTCATGCCGGTATTATTGATGAAGATGATTATATAAAAACAACTCTAAAGTACGATAATGTGTATCTCGATATATCTTCTTCATGGAATTGGCATGGCCTGATAGAAAAACTTGTGAATAAATGCGGTTCAGAACGGGTTCTTTTTGGCACTGACAATCCGTTTTTATCTCCGGAACAATCAATTGGACGTATATTGTTTGCACGTATTCATGACGAAGAAAAACGCAAAATCTTAGGTCTGAATGCCCAAAGTCTCTTTACCAACTAACTTTAGATCTATAAACAATCTTTATGCTGCATTGGGGTAACCTATGATTATAAAACAAAAGATTATATCATTCTTCTTGTTTATGTTTGCTTATATCTTTACCGCATGTAGCCCCATAAATAATGTGGAATTCCTGGGTAACCCCATAAAAACAAATCCTATTATTTTAGATATTACCATGAGTAAGAACAGTGAGGGTAAAGAAAATTTATTTTTTTGTACGTATATGGCATCCCGTGAATATGGATCATATCTATATAGCATTGATCCATATACGGGAAATTTAAAACAGCTTTACAATATTCCCAATCGGTACGGACCATACCATATTGATACTTCACCTGATGGGACGGTTTATATGGGAGTCTATGGTACCGGATATTCTGAACTATGGTCTTATGATCCAATATCAAATAGTTTAAATGATTTAGGCCCTGCTATCCCGAATGAAGATTTTACATTTGGGCTTACTGGAACACCCTGGGGGAAAATCTATGGTGGAACCCATGGAAGTGGAAAGATTTTTGAATTTGATCCGGTTACACAATCTTTCAGGGATTTAGGAATTCTTGTTGAAGAGAATAAATACCCCAAGGCTTTTTTACCTCTTCACGATCAGAAACTCCTCATTGGTACGGGCAGCCCGGCTCATTTGGTTTTGCTGGACCTTAAGAATAATACAAAAAAAACAGATTTACTCCCGGAAGAATTCAGAAATATTTCATTTTCATATAATTTATGGCAAAGCCGGGACCATATATTTTTAAGAACAGCGCCTGAAGAACATATGCTCATTTATGATAAAATCACATTAGAATATCTTTATAATTTACCTAACCCGGCTTTTAATGCAATTACTGATTATTCAGATAATCATATTATCTATTTAAAGAAAAATGGATATATGGTTATTTATGATGTCAAACAACGAATGTCTCTTGATAGCCTGAAAGTCCCTGATTCTGTCAATTCACCCAGAATGTATAAAATTATGATTAATAATGAACCATGGTTCACCGGTGTAAATCCTGATGGCGTATGGTGGCGATTCAACGTTATGTCGGGTGAAGTTATCTATAAGCAATTAAAGTTACCTATGGTATCAACAAATATTACTGCGTTAGCCAAAGGACCCGACAATAAAATTTATGGTGGAACTTACGAGACAAACGCCCTTTTTTCCTATGATCCGGATAGTAATAAAACTATTCAATTTGGAAATGTAGCTCCCGGCCGAACCGGTGAAATTCTTGCTATGGCAACTTTAAACGATAAGCTTTATACTTTATCCTATATTCAGGCTGTATTATGTGAATATGATCCTTTAAAACCATGGAAACCAGGAAAATCCGCTGAATCAAATCCAAGAGAAATTGGAGAAATAGGAGCAGAGCAAAACAGACCCTTTGATATGATTCCAGGTCCGGACAACAGGTTATATATGGCCACATTTGCTGAATATGGTAAAACAAAGGGAGCATTAACCCGGTATGACCCAGAAAAAAATGAGTTTAAAAATTTCCGGGGGCTCGCTGATGAACAGAATCTATTTTCCCTCACTTTTATTTCTGACAGTATTTTAGCAATAGGAACATCCTGCCAGATAGAAGGACGGGAACGTTTATCAGAATCGGCTAAAGTCCTACTCTTCAATATATACTCTGAGAAAGTTATTAATGAGATTGTTCTTTGTGAATTTGCAATAACAATTCAATCATTAGTTTACTTGAATAATATACTTTTAGGAGTGGCTGATGGTGTATTATTTAAATATGAAATACAAACTCAAAAAATAAAATTATGGAAAGATTATGAATTAAATAGTCTTTTGATAAGCGAATATAATAAAGTGTATGCAATTGGAAATAATTCAATATTCAGATTAGATTTTAATACAAACAAATTGAAAAGAATATCAACTGTAGGTGGTACCATGTATCGGACTTCAGTAATAACTAAAGATGAAAAGTTGTTTTTTTCAAAAAATAAATCACTAATGATGTTTAATGCAAAATAATTTTTAATATATTATATCTAATCTAAATTTTATTATATCCTAGTTTTACGTATAATTGATAATGTATCTTTCTCCCTAAAATCATTGAGTTGTATTGAATGTTCAATACAGAATACTTCCTTTTCACCATTAATATTGCAAAGCCAACTTTCACAGGTGTTTTTTGATATTCATATTGAGGAAAAAAACCCCTGGCGCCAAAACGGTGCCGCCACCTGTAACTCATTGATTATCAGTGCTGTTAATCGGACTCTTAATCCGTTGGTTCTAGGTTCAAGTCCTAGGTGGCGTACTAAGATAAGTCGCTGAATATCAACATATTACAAGCCCTCGACACCCGCCGGGGGCTTGTTTTTTACCCGGGGAAAAGTGCCGAATTTGCTTAATTTTAGCAGGGTTTTATCGTGTAAACCGTTAACATACCGTTAACTTATTTAAGATTAAGCAACGTCTTATCCCAAAAGGTATCGTATTGCTGTTTCTTATTGTTTTACCTGAATTTGAGAAACTTTATGACTTTTTAAAGAAAGAAAATGAAACTACCTTTTTTATAAGAACATGCTGAAGTAACAACCATAACGTTATAATGGATTTGTTACTTATGATTTCCTATCTTTTACATGTAAAAATATTTTTTACAGAAAATGTGGGGGAAGAGACAATGATTGGTGGAAAAATTGCACTGGTATCCGTATCCGATAAACATGAAAATGTTTTAGTACCTGTCACATCTGATGATAAGCCGGAAATATCAAAAGATTTGACCCAAAAGTGGCAGGAAATATTAAATATTACAGCCAATATTCTGAATGTTCCTGCCGGTCTTATCATGAGACTTCATGAAAAAGAGATTGAAGTTTTTCTCTCAAGCAATACGGAAAATAATCCCTATGAGCCCCATGAAAAAGCTGAGCTGCAAACAGGACTATACTGTGAAACAGTTGTGGGTAACAGAAAAGAATTGCTGGTGCCCAATGCAAAGAAAGATCCGCTGTGGGAAAATAATCCCGATGTTGCCCTAAACATGATATCCTATTACGGGGTTCCCATTACATGGCCCGACGGGGAAGTTTTCGGCACTTTCTGTGTTTTGGATGATAAGGAAAATGAATACTCATCAGATTATCGCCAGTTGATCCGGGTTTTACATTAAATTATTGAAAATGATCTGGAAAGACTCTTGATATATGAAGATATGAAACAAGACCATATGCAAAAAGAAATTCAAATCAGAGAAATCCATCATCGCATCAAGAATCATTTCAATCTTATTTTAGCGGCCATAAATCTTGAGTCACACTTTGTTGATCCGGAAGCTGACATTCACGAAATTCTGTCAAATATCAGGGCTAAAATTTCAGCCATCTCACTGATCCATACCCAATTATATTCATCACAGAACATAGATCAAATCCCGCTTAAAATATATATGAATGACTTGGGCAAGCAGATCATGAAACACTTTTCCCGGCAGAATATTCAATTCGCCTGTGAAGGGGATGATGATTTGCTGCTGGATCCCAAAATATCCACTCCCTGCGGTCTTTTGCTTAGTGAATGGATAACAAATTCCATCAAACACGCCTTTTCTGAAACCGGACAACCGCAGATATCAATCAATATTCAAGTGGAAGAATCTACCGGTTCCGTAACGGTCTCATATAATGATAACGGGAAAGGATTACCCGACACTTTAAACTTTGATGAGGCAAATTCTTTGGGAATGTCACTCATCAAAGCACTCACATCACAACTATCCGGGGCATTGTCCGTGAAAAACGAAAACGGACTCCGCTACATTCTTACGTTTAATCCAAAAAATACAATTTCATCCATAAAATCATAAGTCAGTGAACTTTTCAATTCTATATAGCATAAGTATTCATTTCTGTAAAATAGTTGTCCGACAAGCAGGGAGACAATCAAGATGAACGATAAACAGACTCAACGATCAGAAATGAATCACTTACATCATAAAATTCAGGAGAGCGAGGAAAAATTCCGCGGTCTGGCTGAATCAGCCAAAGTGTTGATCGCCATAGTTGACGACATCGCCGGTTCGAAATATCTTTATGTTAACAGGGAATGGGAAAATATCACCGGTTTCAGCAGAGAAGAATCCAATCGCATGAAACCCATTGACTTGGTACACCCTGATATGAAAAAACAAGTCCTAGAGAGTGCCGCCAAACGTGCTAACAATATGCCCGTACCATCCGGTTATGAACTAAAAATCATCACAAAAAAGGGAGATACCAGAATACTGGAATTTTCTTCAACACTGATCACGTTTGAAGGACAGAAAGCGTTTCTCACAACAGGGATTGATATTACTGACAGAAAAAAAGCTGAAGAAAAATTATTCGAAACAACCCAGATGTGGAACAATACTTTTGATGCCATATCTGATTATGTTTCCATTCATTCTATCGATTATCGAATTGTTAATATTAATGAAGCAGGGTGTAAATCATTAGGTAAAGATAAAGATCAGATCATCGGGCGGAAATGCTACGAACTGGTTCATGGAACCTCTGTTCCGATAGCTGCATGTCCGTGTAAGAATATTGCCAAAATCAAAAAACATCAAACATCAGAATTTTATGAACATGGCAGATATTATGAAGTGGAAGTATGGCCGATAAAAGATCCCGATGAAAGCGTGAAGTATTTTACACACATCGTCAGAGACATTACAGAACGTAAAAAATCAGAATCAAAGCTGAAATCATATTTGTCTCTGCTGAAAATTGCCGAAGAAACAGCTCGTTTTGGCAGCTGGAGTGTTGATCTTGCAACGAATATTGTTACCTGGTCGGATGCCGTTGCAGATATTCATGAAAAACCGCACGGGTATACACCTTCAGTTGAAGATGGTATCCGTTTTTATGCTCCTGAATGGAAAGAAAGGATAACAGACGTTTTCACCGATTGTGCACAAAAAGGCATTCCTTATGACGAGGAAATGCAAATCATCACAGAGTCGGGGAAGCGCGTTTGGGTTCGTACAATAGGAAGAGCCGTAAAGGATAAAAACAATAGAATAATCCGGGTTGAAGGATCATTTCAGGATATCAGCGATAAGAAACATCAGGAAATGGCTTTGCAGGAAAACAGCAGGAAATTGTTAACGCTTATCAATAATTTGAATGGATTTGTTTACCGGTGCAAATTTGATCGTGACTGGACTATGGAATTTATGAGTGACGGTATTCGTGAGATAACCGGTTATCCCCCAACAGATTTTATTGATAATAATATTCGATCGTTTAATTCCATTATACATCCTGACGACCGGAACGTTGTCTGGAAGGATTGGAACGCAGCGCTGAAACGGCGTGATTATTATGCCGGAGAATACAGAATTATTACAAGCACAGGAGCGATTCATTGGGTTTGGGAACGCGGGTGCGGTGTTTATGACGGAAATACGCTTCTTGCTTTGGAAGGATTCATTACTGACATCACAGATCGCAAAAATGCAGAAATTGAACAAACAAAAACCAACAATATATTACAACAGCTTATTATCGTTGCCAATGAATTGACCGGTGTGGAGAGTGAAAATGATGTCATAAACATTATTAAACATGCTGCCCGCCGTTTGAGTGGAGCAGACGGTGTTACTGTTGTTTTGCGCGAAGGCGATAAATGCCATTATGTGGACGAAGATGCAATCGCTCCATTATGGAAAGGCAAACAATTCCCGTTAGATGCCTGTGTGTCGGGGTGGGCTATGCTGAATAAGACCAGTGTAATCATAGAAGACATTTCTGTTGATCCCAGGATTCCGCAGGACATATATAAAAATACTTTCGTAAAAAGTTTGGCCATAACACCGATTCGAACAAAAAATCCTATCGGAGCCATTGGAGTATATTGGAAGAATACACATCTGGCTACTGAATCAGAAATTGTGCTTCTTAAGGCACTTTGCGATATAACTGACAGCATTTGGGGTTCAATGGAAAACCGAAAAGCTCTTCAGCTAAGCAAACAGCGGTTGGAATCATTTCTTCGGATCAGTCGAATCATGACATCAGCAATGGATCAGAAAATGATTCTGCAGATGATTGTGGATAATGCTACAAGAATATTGGGTTTGAGCAGCGGAGCTATATACGTTCAGGCCAATCGGAGTAAAATAATGCTGAGTGCCACAACACCTACCCTGCCGCCAGATTTTCCCGAACAGTTCAGATATGCTTCCCTTAAAGATCATCCTCATATTGCATACGTTTTCAAAACAGGGAAATATGCGTTAATGAACGATGCCGAGTCGGAAAAGCTTACACCCAAAGAACGGGAAATAATTGAGATACGAAAACTTCATTCCAATTTATTTCTGCCAATTCGTCAGAAAGATAAAATTATGGGGGTATTAATTTTATAGTCTCAGGAAACCCTTTATGAATTTTCCCATGAAGAAATTACCCTGCTTCAGGGGTATGCAGATCAGGCAGCTCATGAAATTGACAAAATCAATTATTTAGAGAAATTAAAACAGCATACAATCGAACTGGAATTGGAAATCAACAAGCGAAAAAATACCGAATTACAGCTTGAAAAAAGTCTTGAAGAGAAGACTCTGCTCCTCCGTGAATTGTATCACCGGACCAAAAATAATATGCAGGTTATTTTGTCCATGTTAAAAATCCAGTCCCATATAAGCAATGATCCCCGGATAACGGTTATTTTCAACGATATTTCAAATAAAATTCATGCTATGTCGATGGTTCATCAGAAATTATATGAAGCGGAGGATTTATCCCATATTGAATTGAAAGAATATATTAAAGACATAGCCCGGCATATAATATTCAGTTACAATTCAGTCAATGACAAAATAGAACTTCACTATGATCTGGAGGATTTGAAAATAACAATCGATAAAGCAGTTCCTTTGGGATTGGTGCTGACTGAATTAATATCCAATGCATTCAAACATGCTTTCCCGAATGGCCGGCAGGGAGCAATAACGATTGACCTCTATTCTGTCCCCCAAAATAAAATGATATTGGAAATTTCGAACAACGGTGTTAAAGTAAAAAATGATAATATTCGTGAAATCAGAGGGATGGGATTGGAAAATGTATTTACAATTGTAGAATATCAGCTAAGGGGAAGCATTGATTGGGAAACAAACAATGGATTAAAATGGAAAATCACCCTGGATAAGGATTCAGAGACAAATAACCGTCTAAAATGATGAATAAGAATATACGCATCCTGATTGTTGAAGATGAAGCATTAATAGCCCTTTATATAAAGATGGGGCTGGAACAGGAAGGGTTTACTGTATTTAATTGTCTTGCAACCGGTGAGGAGGCTATTAAACAAATAGAAACTGAACCGTGTGATCTGATTCTGATGGATGTCAATTTAGCCGGAGAATTGGATGGCATTACGACCGCCGGAATAATATTGAAAAGAAATTCCGACTGTCAGATAATTTTTATGACGGGATATTCACATAATGATATAAGCGAACGATTAAACAGACATCACATCAAACCTCTTGCTTTCCTGAATAAACCGGTTGAAGTTGATGCAGTTAAAAAATTGATTTATGAAAATTATGAAATACCGATGTGAACCGGGAGAATCACAGACGTATTATTGACCTCCTTTTGAAAGAACCTCCAATAAGAATGCTGATATAAATAAGGAATAAACGGTTATGAGTGAATTAAAAACAAAGCAAACTGACACCGATGTTCATGAGTTTATCAATTCGTTTGCAGATAGTGAACAAAAAAAACAAGACAGCTATGAGCTGTTAAAGCTGATGAAAGATCTGACGGGAGACGAACCCAAAATGTGGGGAACCTCAATAATCGGGTTTGGCAGATATCATTATAAATCAGAAAGAAGCAAACAGGAAGGAGACTGGTTTCTGCTGGGATTTTCACCCCGAAAGGCAGCCATATCACTCTATGTCTATACGGGATTGCCCGAACATGAATATCTGCTGAAGGATTTGGGAAAGTTCAAAATGGGAAAAGCCTGTATTTACATTAAAACACTGGCAGATATAAACCGGGAAGCGCTTAAAAACATCATGGCTGTTACTATTGCATATTGGCAGGATAAATATCACTAACCGGAAACACGTTAACGCATTGAAAACTATTATCAGTATTAAAAATGCAATCCGCTATTATTTTCAAAATAATTTTTAATGCTAACTAATAAGTTTAGTGTAAATTAATTATACTTTTAAACGACATATAAATTCATAATATGAGCTTTTTGAAACCGGTCATTGTAGAAATAAAAGGATCTGATCAATTTCAGGTTAAACCTTCATGAAAACGGACATCAAACATCTTATCGATTTTAACCGTGTAAACGCACTTCTCGAGGGTTTTAACAAAACAACCGGGTTTGTTACAGCAATTCTGGATCTCGAGGGGACTATTTTATCGAAATCTGGCTGGAGACAGATTTGTACCGATTTTCATCGCGTCAATAAGGACTCGGTAAAGCGATGCATTGTGAGTGATACGGTATTGGCCAACAAAATGTCAGACGGCGAGAAATACCATTTCTATCAATGTCTGAACGGATTAATTGATGTAGCAGTGCCGATAATAATTAACGGTGAACATGTTGCCAATCTTTTTTCGGGACAATTCTTTTTTGAGAAACCCGATTTGGAATTCTTTAAACAACAAGCAAAGACATTTGGTTTTGATGAAGATAAATATCTTGAAGCCCTGAGCCGGGTACCCGTTTTCTCCAGGGAAAAAGTTAAAACAGCCATGGATTTTCTTCTTGATATGACCCAGCTTATCAGTCAGTTGGCCTATAAAAAACAGGTTCAACAAGCACTTAACAAACAAATCATTGAAAATGAACAGCTCTTCAAATCAGTCTTCGAATCAGCAAATGCGGGAAAATCCATAACAAAGCTGACCGGAGAAATCAATGTCAATCAGGCATTCTGTGACATGTTGGGCTATACAAAAAAAGAACTTCAAAATAAAAAGTGGCAAGACATAACACCCGCTGATGAGGTTCCCGCGATTTTAACTTATCTTGATCCTTTATTAAAAGGTGAAAAAGATTCAGCACGATTTGAAAAACGGTATATCTGCAAGAATGGTTGTTGGATATGGACTGATGTGAGTGTTTCGATCCGCCGGGATAAAGACGGCAAACCCCTTCATTTTATTACAACAATCATAGATATATCAGATCGGAAACAGACTAGGGAAGCATTGCAGCAAGCACATGACCGGCTGGCAAAAACGGTAAGTACAACTCCGGGACTGGTTTATTCCTTTAAGCTTCGTCCTGACGGTTCAGCCGTTTTTCCATTCGGCGGCGATCGTATTGCAGAATATTACGGTATTCCCCATGCAAACCTTGAGAATGATGCCACTCCGTTTTTAGAATTGATACATCCGGATGATTATATTTCCATGCGCAAATCATTGGAGGAATCTTCGAAACAATTGATCCCATGGCATCATGACTGGCGAATTTTACATCCTGTCAGGGGTGAAATGTGGATTGAGGGACAATCCATGCCTATGCGGGAACCGGACGGGAGCACTTCTTGGTACGGTGTAGCAACCAACATCACTGAACGCAAAAAGTCCGAGAAAAAACTAATCGATTCAGAACTGCGTTACCGGTCACTATTTGAAAACATGAACGCCGGGTTTGTCCTTTTTGAAGTTGTGCAAGATGAAAATGGTATGCCGGTCGATCTTAAAATTAAAGCTGCCAATGTCGGTTTTGAAGAAACGACCGGATTAAACCTAAAAGATTCTGCAGACAGAAATTTGACAGACGTTTTGCCGGGAATTGAAAAGGATGAAGCAGATTGGATTGGAACCTATTCCAGGGTTGCTCTAACGGGAAAGCCTTTTCAGTTTGAACAGCAATCGGAATTACTGGGTTCATATTACTCTGTGTCTGCATTTCAGGCTGCTCCCAATCAATGTGCAGTAACCTTTGTAGATATTACTGAACGCAGGAAAACTGAGATTCGTCTGGCTGACAGCGAAGAGCGGTTGCGATTGGCCACCGAACAGGCAAATGTAGCCGTTTGGGAGTATGATTTTAATACCAATTCCATGTCTCGTTCTGAAAATCACGACAAATTATATGGAATGGAGAGACAAAAGAAATGGGACATCAACACTTTTCTGAATGCAACATATCCGGATGATCGGGAGTATTCCAATCAATTCATTCAGAATTCTGTTGTTCCGGGCGGACCGGACAATTATGCATTTGATTTCAGAGTTGTATTTCCCGACAAATCCATTCATTGGCTCCATGTGAACGGACGGGTTATTGAACGAAATGCAAAAGGACAAGGGCTTCGAGTCCGGGGTACGTTAATTAATATTACTGAGCAAAAACAGACAGAATTAGCCTTGCGCGAAAGCGAAGCCCGTTATCGAAATATCCTTAAAGCCGTTCCGGTAGGCATAGCCATCTTTCAGCATGGGAAAATAGTATTTTCAAACCCGGCAGGAATACAAATTATCGGAGCTGAGTCATTGGATCAGATTATCGGCAAAGAAATTGGCATGATTATTCATCCGGAATATTTGGAAGAATCCCAAAAGAAGTTTTATCAATTAATGAAAAATAAAAAAGCAGTTAATCGGGTTGAAGTAAAATATGTCCGTCTGGATGGCAGCGTTATTGATGTGGAAATGATGACTTCTTTTCTTTCATATCAACGTGAACCTGCAGTTCAGATAATGTTTACAGATATCACGGAAAGAAAACGTCTACGTGAGGATCTGGAAAAACTTAATACAGATCTTGAAATGAAAGTAAAACAGCGTACTGCCTTGCTTGAGGCATCAAATAATGAACTCGAAGCGTTCAGTTATTCTGTATCACACGATTTGAGAGCTCCGCTGCGACATATAAACGGATATGTTGATTTGCTTAACCAACGATTTCATGAAGAACTGCCTGATAAAGCCCGCCACTACCTTGAAACCATATCCGTAGCATCCCGGCATATGGGAATTTTGATTGATGATCTATTGCAGTTTTCAAGAACAGGCAGACAGGAAGTTCGAAAAACATCATTCAGCATGAATGATCTTGTAAATGAGATCGTTAATAAAATGGAATCCGAAACCGTTGACAGGAAAATCGTTTGGGATATTCAAAAGCTTCCTGAAGTCTTTGGTGACTACAATTTATTAAAACAGGTTTGGATAAATCTGATCGACAACGCTGTAAAATATACCCGGAATGAGAAAATATCCAAAATATCAATTTTCTGTAAAGAAGAGCACAGGGAGCTTATTTTTTGCGTCTGTGATAATGGTGTCGGTTTCGACATGAAATATGCTCATAAATTGTTTGGTGTATTTCAACGTCTTCATTCACAGTCGGAATTTGAAGGTACCGGAATCGGTCTTGCCAATGTACAGCGCATAGTTCATAAGCATATGGGACGAGTGTGGGCTGAAGCACAACTGAATAAAGGTGCTAAATTTTATTTTAGCTTACCAAAAATATAAAGGTTCAATATGAAAAAGTTAAAAACAATTTTATTGGTTGAGGACAATCCTCAGGATATCGAACTGACCATTGAAGCTCTTTCAGAGTATAGCCTTGCAAACAGCATTATCGCTGTTAATGACGGGGTTGAAGCAATGGAATATCTGAAATGCCAGGGGATATACAAAAACCGTCCAAAGGGAAATCCTGCCGTAATGCTTCTGGACATCAAAATGCCACGTATGGATGGAATAGAAGTGCTCGAAACCATTCGGAAGGATGAAAAATTTAAAACCATTCCTGTTGTCATGCTTACTTCTTCACGAGAAGAACCTGATCTGAAAAAGTGTTATGAATTGGGTGTCAATGCTTACGTAGTCAAACCGGTTGAATTTAAAGAATTTCTTGAGGCCGTTAAGCACATAGGCATTTTCTGGGCATTATTAAACGAACAACCGAACGTAAGTTAATTATGGAAGTAAATAAAATAATGGAAAATTCAGTGCTGAAAGTGCTCATTCTGGAAGATTCCATTGAAGATATGGAGTTAATATCAGAACAATTGTCTGATGCCGGGTATCAGCTTGATGTAACCCATGCGGAAAATGAAGAATCATTCAGGAAAGCTATTCAAAAAAAACGATACGATTGTATTCTTTCCGATTTTAAGCTGCCTGATTTTGAAGCGTTTAGTGCTTTGAGAATTTGCCGGGAATTTGCTCCCTATACCCCTTTCATATGTGTTTCAGGATCTATTGGTGAAGAAACGGCCATCGAATTACTGAAACAGGGAGCTGTCGATTATGTTTTGAAAGACCGGCCGATAAGACTGCCCATTGCAGTACAGCGGGCACTTGACGAAGCAAAAGAAAAAGCGGCCCATTTCAAAGCTGAAAAGGATCTCATCGAGAGTGAAAAACGGTTCAGACAGGTTGCAGAAACAGCTCAGGAATGGATATGGGAAGTTGATGTAGACGGGATGCTCACATATTCAAGTCCGGTCATTGAAAATTTGCTGGGATATACTCCGGATGAAGTCGTCGGGAAAAAACACTTTTACGATTTTTTTTCTGATGAAAAATTGGTTGAATCAAAGAAAAGTGCTTTGGAAATAATATCAAAGAAAAAAACGTTCAGAAATTTTGAAAACACCAATATTCATAAAAATGGTACCCGTGTGATACTGTCAACCAGCGGCGGGCCTGTTTTTGATCATAAGGGTAATATCACAGGATATCGCGGGATTTGTGAAGACATCACAGAATTCAGAAGGGCACAGATACAGCTTGAAAAGAATCTGGAAGAAAAAAATCTGCTTCTTCGCGAACTGTATCACAGGACAAAAAATAACATGCAGGTTATATTGTCTATGCTGAAAATCCAAATGAGAACAATAAACGACGATCGGATAACTGACGTTTTCAATGATATTTCAAATAAAATTAAAGCCATGGCTCTGGTTCACCAGAAGTTGTATGAAGCAGAGGATTTATCAAATATTTGTCTGCCGGGTTATATCCGGGATTTGCTTCGACATTTAACATCTAGTTTTAGTCCGTTAAAAAAAAGAATCGAGTTGCATCAACTTCTCGAAGATATCATTGTTACCATAGATAAAGCGGTTCCTCTTGGACTGATACTGACAGAACTGATATCCAATGCCTTTAAACATGCATTTCCTGATGAACGGGATGGCGTTATTTCGATTGAATTATACGCTTCCCCTCCCAACAAAATGATACTGGAAATATCCGATAATGGTATAGGAATCAAAGACCATAGATCTATCCATGAGATAAAAGGAATGGGACTGGAAAATGTATTTAACCTTGTTGAGCACCAGCTGCAGGGGCATTTGGAATGTGTCGTTGATCAAGGCATACGATGGCGAATTATTCTGGATTATGATGTGCAGGAAAAAAGCCGGGTTTAAGACATTGATTAATAGCTACTTTAATAATCAGATTACACAAAATAGTTTTACTGAAATATGCATCATCATAGCATCGAATCGAGTTAACCAGAAGTCTGTAAATATCAGAGTTAAAAAAGACCCCCGAGACTTACATTAATACAATTAGTTTTAACATCATCAATATTTCGATAAACATAATTCAGATTTAAAAGCAGACTGTTATTCCCTAACTTTAAGGATAATCCTCCACCTACTAAGAAACCCAAACCGACTTCGTCTGAATTTCTATTCCTTCCATCACTATCCTGATAATTATATAAAGCTGATCCTACGTCTGCTCTTACAAAGAGACCTTTTCCAAATTCATTTAAATAATGAATAGTACTCAAACTGTATAGATAATAATTTTCCTGGATCCATTCGTTATCATAATCGAAACGATCTCCGGTAGCATGAATGATGACTCCGGCGATAGTGTTTGTAGTTACTGGTAAATATAACCCAAAAAGATCCAAATTAATTGTTAATCTTGAATCAACATATTTTTCAATTAAATCATAAAGTTCCTGTAGATCTTTATCAGAATAAGTTAGTTTGGATCCACCCCCCCCCCCAATATGTATACCACCTTTCATTAAACGCTGAATTTGCATTTGTTTCCCAGCTTTGAGATAATGCTATTACAGAAAAACAACAAAGAAACATCCCAACAATGACTTTTTTCATCGATTTTACACTTTCTTTTTTAACACTGTTTTACATGCAATATACATAAATCTTAATTAAATATATATACGGCAATTAAGCAACGTTTTTTCTGTAAGCATTTAGATTCTCTGTTAATATGAAAAAAAGAACAAGAAAACAAAAATTATAAAAGTATTTTGAAATTGACATAATTTAACCACCTCTTTATAATAATATGATCATTTCAAAGTGTTTTAGAAAATTTTTTTGTATTCACAATTTGCATAAACTATTTATAAACTCTATAAATTTCTAAAATCTTTCCCCAAAAACTTATATCAGGTCTTTTTATTAGGAATTTATTACATTTATATATTACGATAACCTTTTATAGGATTATGATGAATTTCAAATACATGATTCCTCTTATGCTTTTTGTTACGATGCTCTCCGGTGCTATTCCCGAAGGATATTACGACGGAACCGAGGGCAAGAGCGGTCAGGAACTGCAGTCTGTTTTACACAAAATTATTCGGGGACATACCAGGTATAACTATACGAGTGTTTGGTCAGCTATCGAACAGGCAGATGAAGATCCGGAAAACAGCAATAACGTGATCCTTCTCTATACCGGACGGTCTCAGGAAAAAGAATACAGGGATAGGGGAACCTCCTGGGATTACACACAATACGATAATGGATCCGGGATTTATAATGATTCATGGAACCGTGAACATGTCTGGCCAAAATCCCACGGCTTTCCCAATGAAACAGATACGGCCTATACCGATTATCATCATTTGCGACCGGCCGACCGGACCGTCAATTCCTCACGGGGAACGAAAGATTTTGACTGGGGAGATACCTGGCATTCTGAAGCTGAAGAATGCAAGGTTTCCGCCAATGCCTGGGAACCCCGGGATGCAGTGAAAGGCGATGTTGCCCGAATGATTTTCTATATGACGGTCCGGTATGAAAATTCGGGAAATTATAATCTGGAAATGGTGGATTATATCCCAACAGATGAATACACACCATATCTGGGAAAAAAATCCACGCTTTTGTCATGGCATACATCTGACCCGGCGGATGATTTCGAACGAAATCGGAATGAGGTTATTTATTCTCTCCAGGGAAACAGGAATCCCTTTATTGATCACCCGGAGTTTGCCGGTGCTATTTGGGGAGACAGTCCCGGTGATCCTTCCGGGCTCACGATCAGCAATGAAACCGATACAAGCGTGTCATTGAACTGGACTGATCAATCGGATGACGAAAACGGATTCAAAATTTATGTGAACGGAAATCTGAATCATACCGTCGGTGAAAATGTCACGAATACCGTGGTAACATCCCTCATGCCCGGACGGTTTTATACATTTGGTGTTTCAGCATATAATGATGCAGGGGAATCAAGTATGGCGATTGCATCCGGCATGACAACCGGCGGCATCTCAGGACCGCTCTATATCAGCGAATTTGCCGATGCTGCCGGTACAGGTAATTATATTTATGAATTTGTGGAAATTCATAATTTCGGAACGGCCGTCTATGATGCCGGGGCATATAAACTTCTCCAGCAAAATTCTACGGTAACCTTTACTCTGCCGTCGTCTGTAATTATTCCGGCAAAAGGATTTTTGGTTATCGGACGGAATGCACTTCTGGATGATTTTGAAACATTTTGGAATGTGACGCTGGGAAGCCAGGTTGTATATATCAATTCAGGTAATAAAATTCCACAGATTAACGGTAGTGAACAATATCGAATAGTTGATGCATCAGATTCTGCAGTGGATCCGGATGACGGAAGTTTTTCTGCACGGGCAATGTCATCAAGTGCGGGAAATCGCGTTTACCGGCTCGGTACGGGAAACACACTGAGTGACTGGGCTATTACAAACTGGGATCTGGCCACTCCGGGCAGACTGGATGCGGATCAGTCCCTGCCGGTTACCTTAACTTTTTTTTCTGCCAGGGTCATAAAAGCACATGTAGTTCTCGAGTGGGAAACGAGTGCAGAAATCGAAAACCAAGGTTTTCTCCTCAGTCGTGAGGAGCGAGGAATGATAGAGACGGGTTTGAAACCCGTCCTTGAAACCTGTCCGAAGATTATTGCAGATTTTTTAACCGATGACGCTCTGAAAGGACAGGGAAGCACGACGGAAACAACCCGTTACCGCTATGTGGATGATACCGTAGAACCGGGCCAAAAATACGTGTATTCATTATATGATGTGGATTATACGGGAAAGAAAACACTCATAAAGAGTATAGACGTTGAGGTAAAAGCTGAAGGAATGGTTGCGGCTGATGGGTATTCTCTGTCCCCGATATACCCCAATCCCTTTAATGCTGCCTTCACAGTTCCGTTTACACTCACGAAATCTATGAATGTCTCCATAAAACTCTATAATCTTACAGGACAGAATGTTATATCTGCAGCGAACCGGGAATTTAATGCCGGGACGCATACGGTTGAGTTCAACACCCATGATCTGGCGTCGGGCATTTACATCATTCAAACATCTTTTGACGGTACCGGACACATTCAGAAAGCGGTGCTTTTGAAATAATTATGAAGGTGTATTTTCCATTCCAAAATGAGCTTCCCGGTGACAGTTCGGACAGAGAGCCCGGGCATTTTGAACAGTATCTTCACCTCCTTGAGCCAGAGGAATCCTATGGTGGACCTCAAGATAGGGAGTCTTATCGCTGTAGCGTAAGAAAGGAGCAGGTTTTAAACAACGTTCACAGAGACCTCCGGCACGTTCCAGAACTTCAACAATAACATGGGGATTTCGAATAAAGACAGACTGCTTAACCGTTGTTTTTAATGGAATTTTCGGATATTGCGAACCCCGTTTCTGCCTTTCATCCTTGGATAGTTTCAGGGATTCTTCAACCTGCTTTTCCAGCTTTTTATCATATGCTTCTTTGGTTGTCATTAATGCCATTTCCCATAACTGCATTAATCGTTCATATTCGTTTTCAGTCAAAATAAAATTTGATCCCGTTTTAATTTTTACAATACGCATTTTTGATAAAAGAGGATCGGCTTTGATATCATTCAGACTTAACATGCCTTCCGATTTTGTTAATCTGATGTCATGCAGCTCAATAAAGGTTTTAACAATATGAGGCTTTATGGACTTGTCAAACCATAAATAATCTGAATGTTGTTCATATGACTCAGGAATGAAGGATTCAGGAATAACAGGGCCAACGATTTTTCCCACAGCCACTATTCCAGGCGTATGTTTTGATGACCCTTTTGCACGCCATATAAAGACAACATCCCCCGAAGATACCATTTTCTGATGTTTGGGAAACGTCACTGTCCAATCTATGATCTGAATTCCCTGTAATTTTTCATTTAAATTAAATTTATCCGGATTTCCCTGAAAGATCCAATGCGTCACAGTACAAAACCTCCTTATGAAAAATCATGCGGCTAAAAGTAAGACTATAAGAAATGTATGTCAATTCACAATTTGAGGTATTTAGTAATAACATAAATAAGTATGAATATTTCAATTAGAATAACATCATATTCATCATTCTTAAGTCTTAAGCCAATTTATCATTCATCAATAAAAAAGCCACCCGGTAAAGGTGGCTTTTTAAGATATAATTTATTTTAAGAATTATTTTATCAGCATGACTTTCTGGATTTGGGGTAGATTGTTGAAGGTGGTCCGCACGAAATAAATACCCGAAGAAAGATCATCAGCATTGATAGAAAAGGCATACGAGCCGGCAGCAAAGTCATGGCTGACAACCGTGCTGACATGTCGGCCTGTCAGACTGTAGAGATCTATAGAGACATTCATCGGTTCAGTAAGCGTAAAGGGCACGGTCAGACTTGCATTGAACGGGTTTGGATAGACCGGATCCAATGTATAATTTTCAGTCACAATTGTCCCGGGATCAAGCCGAGAGGAAACCTCAACCTTTATCTGCTTCAGTATTGTTTCATTTCCTTTATAATCCACATCTGCAAGGGTGTACTCATAGGTTTTTCCCGGTTCTACGGTTTTATCAACATAAGAATATTTCGTCGTTTCCGTTGTACTTCCCTGTCCTTTCAGTGCTTCATCTGTGGTAAAGCTGGCGATGATTTCCGGACGGGTTTCAAGGACGGGTTTCAAACCCGCCCCTATCTCCTGCCTACTGATCACAAACCCCTGATTTTCAATTTCCGCACTCGTTTCCCATTCCAGCACCACTGTGCCTTTGACGTGTTTACCGGTGAATGAGGCAAGGATAACGGGGAGAGAAGCATCATCCAGCGGATATTGCCAGTTAAAGTAAGGGTAGCCATCGTTTCTTCCATTCCCGATATTCCATATTTCATCCGTTCCGTTGTCCGATTCCCCTTTGAAATCCCAGCCGGCAAGCAAATAAATGTTATCTGTTGTGCTTGCGTTGGTCATTTCAACAGTGGTTTTTGCTTCCGCACCCGTGGCTGTTGTTTGATTCGAAACATCGCTGTCGAAAAAATTGTTGGTATACATTGTGCTTGCATTGGATATGGCCCGGCCTGCAAAGCCTTTATTAGTGGGATTCTCTGCTCCTGTATAGTAAACGTTTCCAATAGCGTAACATTTGTCGATGGTAGAGCGGCCGGGACTATAATTTTCATGACCTAAAAAAGTTCCAAAACTTTTTTCCGCTGATCCGGCGATACGGGTAACATCCCCGCTTGCATAACAATTTTGAATCGTTCCATATTCTGAAAGTCCTATCAATCCGCCGATATGATTTGAACCCTGAACATTTCCGGTCGCATAACACCTTTCAATTAATGTTTTGCTGTCGGCCGAACCCCATATCTGACCGGCCAGCCCTCCTGCCCTTGCCTTTTCAGCCGTAACATTTACGCTTGAATAAGAATTTCTGATGACAGCAATATATGTCGCTCCTACCAACCCGCCTGCAGTACTGGTGCTGCCACCAATACTATGGAGTGTTCCGCTTGATGAACAATTTTCTATTGTTGAATTGTCCGCTCTGGCAGCCAATCCGCCGACCCTGTATCGAGCAGTGATATCCACATTATTTAAGGCTAGATTTGTTATACTGCTATTGTAAATATATCCGAATAATCCCTGATCATTACCCTCAACACGATTGATGAACAAATTACTGACGGTGTGACCATCTCCGTCATAACTGCCGGTGAATTTAACAGAATCCGTACCTATGGCTGTCCAGCCGGCGCCACCATCCCATGTGGAGGTTGATGAAGCATCAATATCCGCGGTCTGCTTGTATTGCTTATCCCAATGAACATCATTTTCCACTATCCATCGTAAGTCATCAAGAGAAGATATTTGATAAATCTCTCCAATTTTATCGGGTTCTGTTGCGCGAGTACTCGTATTCGCCCATTTCAAATTCGGATATTTGTTAAAACCGTCTATGGCATTCTCCGATGCCCAGATATCCGTAAAATCCCAGCCGTTATTGATAAATGTTGAGTGATCCTTCATTTCAGCCGTGGTTTTGGCGGTAGCGCCACGGCCTGTGGCCTGTTCACTCGCCTCTGAATCGAAGAAATTATTTGAAATCGTACCTAAGTACGAATCAATAGAACCAATAAAACCTTTATTTCCCGAATTCCAGATAGTACCGGGTGACTCATATACTTTTCCGCTTGAATAACAATATTGAATCGTAGACCAATAGCTGTAACCGACAAACCCGCCAACATTTGAGGATGGCGTGGTTACACTTCCGGTGGCATAGCTGTTGCTGATCGTACTCTGCATATTATATCCCGCCAGTCCGCCGACATAATTCCCGGATCCCGTTACATCGGCGGCAGCAAAACATCTTACAATGGTACTAATATTAGCATTTTGTCCCACCAGTCCGCCGAGAGCATAAACGCCACTCACACTCCCGGTGACATAACTGTTACTGACGGTACTACTCACCGAATTATATCCTACCAGTCCGCCGACATAATATTGTCCGGTAATATCAACATTGACCATCCCCAGATTTGCGATATCAGCTTGAAAGGTATAACCAAAAAAACCAATATAGTCTGTATCGGATCGATTGATGAACAAATTACTGATGGTGTGACCATCTCCGTCATAACTGCCGGTAAATCTGGTAACAGCATTACCTATGGGCGTCCAGCCTGCTGTACCATTACCATCCGCATTGCCGTCTCCGTCCCAATCATTTAGAGTTTCGTCTGAATTGAAGGCAATATTTCCTGTTTGTAAAAAGTATTTATCCCAGTCATCACTATGATGCGAGAGATAAATTAAATCAGAAGCTGAACCAATTTGATAAGGTGATCCTTCTGTTCCGGCACCGCCGCTATAGCCTTGCGCCAACATAACACGTATTATCATAGTCAGTCCCAAAATCACAAGGTACATTTTCTTCATGGTTTCTTCCTTTTTACTTTGCACTTTTTAAAATAATAAATAATAATTAATTATATTCCAAATATTCGGACTACGGTAAAAATACGGAACTGTTTTTTTGCATGAAGGGCTATTTTATTATCTGACAGGCATTGTTTTTAGAGCGTTTTTAAAAAAACAAGGAGATTTCCGTTATCATTAATACTGAGTTTTTTACGCAAGCGCAAGCGAACATCTTCAATCGTGCGAATACTTTTATTAAGCAGGAACGCGATTTCTTTTGTTGAGAGACCCACCCGAATAAGCAAGGCAATCTGCAGCTCGATAGGAGAAAGGTTAGACTGAATCTCCTTAAGTTTTTTGATAAAACCGGGGTGAACACTTTCAAAATTGCTTTCAAATTTCAGCCAGTTAAATTCGTTTTGCTTGAGATTCAGAACATTCATCAACTGGTTTATGGCCTCAGTGCGTTTTGTTTCGTCGGTATCTTTCTGAATTTTACTAAGGTGTTGTTTAAGATTTTGTGCTAATGCAGATAGCTGGCTAATATGCTGGCTTTTTTCTAACAGATGCTCTTCCTGCCGTGATAATTTGTCAGAAGCAATAACAATGGCCTGTTTTGCTGCATTCAATTCCAGGCGTGCCAGACGATTTCGCTGAATAAGAATTATGAACAAAGCTGACGATATAATGACTATAATAATACCGGCAAAAAGCATCAATCGAAGGTTGTGTTTTTCCTCCTCACGTGCTTGCCGCAGTTCCAGAATCTCCCGTGCCTGTCGCTCCGACTCATATCTGCTTTTCATCTCCAGAACCTGTTTGTTTTTTTCAGCGCTGTTCAAGCTGTCGAAAAGCTCTTCATGTAGTTTATAATACGTGATCGCCTTATCCAGTTCCCCGCTCTTTTCATAACTTTTACGAAGATTGGCATAGAGTTTCATTTTTTCATAAGGAAGCTCTCTATTGTCCACAAGTTTCAGCGCGTCTTCCCCCAGAGAAATTGCACTCATATAATTCCCCTGAAGGTTTTCCAGATTGATGAGGGCAATGATATTATAGAGTTCGCCAATAAAGATGCCATGCATTCTGCTGATATCCCGAGACCTCAGGTAATATTGTCTCGCACTGTCCGGCAAATTCATATTTTTATAGGCATTTCCCGCATTCATCAGACTTTGGGCCATATTACGATAAAGCTTTAGCGAGTCAGCCAGAGTGTAGGCCTTTTGGTAATAATAAAGAGCTGAATCAGATTGTCCCAGGCGAAAATAAGAAACGCCAATATTGATTAAATTTCCCGCTAATGCGGCAAATTGCTTTTGAGATTGATTTATCATTAGAGCTTTCCGATAAACCGGAATAGCTTCCAGATGCCGGCCATTGGTACAAAGTTCAGTTCCCAGGTCATTATAGATTTTTGCCTGTGTGATGAGATTACCTGAAACATCAGCAAATTCAGCAGCAATTTTTAAATGTTCCAGTCCCCCTTTAATGTCATTATAGGAAAAAAGTATATCACCGTATTGGCGATGGCTTCGTGCCAGTCCGCTGGTATCCTTTAATGCCTTATAGCTATCAATAGCTTTTAGTGTCTCTTTTTTTGAATCAAATTCATCGCGTCTGCTGTGATGCCATGCACCTTTCACCTCATAAAACCTTGCCTGGAGGGGCAGGCTTGAACTCTTTTGAGAAAATTCCCAAGCCATTTGGAGCTTTGCCTGAGCACTGTCAATCTGCCCCATATTGAGAAAAATCGCTGCTTCCAGGGTCAGCCTCTTAAATTGATCTTCTTTATTCCGGCTTTCTTTGAAATATTCATTTATGATTTTGAGTGCTGAGTCGGGATAACTTGCTATAATGCTCTCAGCCTGAGACAGCGGGTTTCCATACAACTGGAGACAAAAAAGCAAAATCCCTGTTGCTATAGCGGTGTATTTAATAGGTTTCATTTGAAAATTTATACAAAATCACATAAGCGGACAATTTTTTTCATCCGTATTGCCACATAAAATCGTATCAATGAAAAGCTGAATTAATGAACATCTGATAATCATGTTATCCAGAATTTGAATTTTCATTTTTACATAATTTTGTCCGTTGATAGGCCTAATTAAAATTAAAGCAAATCCGGTATTATGATATCCAGACACAGTAAATACCTTATTAAACTATGTTTACATTATTCGACCGGGAATGCTTGAAGTGATTGGCGGTAAAAGCGATTTATAGAGTTAAAATGATATCCGATCTTCAATACATTTCTGACTCTGATTCTCAAGGAGTTAATATCGGGCATACAGGTTTAATCAATTGTGCCAAATCGGTTATTAAAAAGAAACACCATCTTAAAAATATCAACTCCCCAATCATTTTGCACTTATGCGGTGCATAATAAAATACTTCTTTAATAACAGGGCCATACAAAACAATAAGGATTAACATTCCAACTCCCGTTTCTTTTCAACTTGACCCGATTCTTCATTCTTAATTCAATTCATCATTCTTCATTCTAAAACATAGATGATCAGAATGTTCAGGATAAAACAATCTTTGACTTTCTAAGCTAAATTAATAATTAATGAATTCTATTCGGAATTCAATTCTTCACTCATCATTCTTCATTATTCAATCAACATTAAAAAAGCCCCACATTTCTGCAGAGCTTTTTTTGCGTGGCCCCGACCGGAATCGAACCAGTGACACAGGGATTTTCAGTCCCCTGCTCTACCGTCTGAGCTACAGGGCCGTGTCTATTTAGAATTGTGCCTCAAAAAGCACGGCAATTTAGAGAAGTCCGTGCCTATCAGTCAAGAGAATTTTTTAAAGTTGAGAGGTTGAGGCTCGCGGTGCTCGCTGTTCATGAGTTCATGGGTTCATG
>NPIE01003590.1_pt1 | contig 47572 bp, 48 predicted proteins | sample 8637661 | NCBI WGS metagenome assembly NPIE01 (sample SAMN07420842, study PRJNA396082) | bioreactor metagenome | isolation source: sample BA12 brine-fed electro-methanogenic bioreactor BA | place: Japan: Kochi | collected 2016-12-09 | reverse complement strand
ACGAGGAGGACGGCGGCTCCTAGGGACCGCCGCACGCGGACGGGGGCACGGTGGCGGGGGCGGCTAACGGACTGGTGATGGATCTGCGTGGGCTGACGCCGGCGATGCGGCGCCCCATCGTGTTCGCCGTCGTCGACAAGATGCTGGAGACGGACTGTCAGGACAGCCTCGTCCTCATCTGCGATCATGACCCGTCAGGCCTCGGCTACCAACTCGACTTGCGCCGAGAGTCCCGTGGGTGCTTCGAATTCGACTGCGACCAGCGTCTCGACGGCGCCTGGGTGGCGCTCATCCGTCGTCGGATCTGCTAGCCGGCGTTCTCCGATACCAGCCGGGGGAGCAGACCGACAAGCTCTTCGAGCGTGCCTCGGTAGTCCGCGGGGGCGTCTGCCGAGGAGCCGACGTAGAACGTCCGCATCCCGACGTCGGCCGCCGGCAGATCAAGGGCGCGGTCATCGCCGACCATGAGACACGCGCTTGCTGCGACGCCCACGAGATCGGCGGTCTGCAGGAAGTAGCCCGGGAGCGGCTTGCAAGCGGTCATGATCTCGTACGTGGTCAGCACCGGGATATCCAGATCACGCAGGCCCGCCCAAGCGAGGCGTTCCTCGACGGCCGCTCGCGGGAAGATAGGGTTGGTCGCGATCGCTACCGAGAGCCCGAGGTCGAGCGCGGTCTCGAGCGCGTCGCGCGCTCCCGGTGCCGGCCCGGATGCTCCGCCCAGCCCGGGGAACACGTCACGGTAGAAGCGCTCGAAGACCTCCCAATCCTCCTCGAGATCGATGCCGGTCCGCGCGAGGAAGTCCGCGTAGAAGACGTCGCGGTTGGTGTGCCCGGGATGTGGGCGCATCATCGCGCCGGTCGCCGCTTGGACGGCGTCCATCAATTCGTCAGCTCGATCAGCACCGGCCAGCTCGCCGGTCGCATCGCGCAGCGCCGCGAAGTACCGACGGAGGAATGTGTCCAGATCCAGATCGAGCAGCGTTCCGTCGAGGTCGAAGAGGACGGCGCGCAGCACGTGGACTCCTTGTGCGGTATGGGCAGGTCGAGGCGCATTCTAGCACGCCGCAGCCAGGGTGCAGGCTCTGCGCGTTGACGACAGATACCGGCGGGGGTATCCTGCGATAGTGAGATACCCGGAGGGGTATGCATCAGCAGATCCTCCGAATGACTCTGACTGAGAACGCGAAGGGATCGATGGGCGAATGGCTGCTGTAAGCGAACGGATCGAATCGGCGCTGCGTGAGATCTTCGGTGATCGTGTCCGTACGGATCGCGTCGAGCGCAAGCTGTACTCCTCGGACATCGGGGCGCTACCGAAACTGGTGAAGCCGCTCATGCCGACGGGCATCGCGGGCGCCGTGGTGCGACCCACGTCTGAGGACGAAGTGGTGGCACTCATCGAGCTCGCAAATCGCGAGGGGCTCAAGGTCGTCCCGCGCGGGATGTCGACATCAGGCTACGGAGGCGTCCTGCCGGTACCCGGCGCGATCGTCGCCGACATGTCTGCGATGGGCAAGCCGCTGGAGATCGATGCCGAGAAGCTCACCGCTCGTGTGCAAGCCGGGACGCTCTGGGAGCCGCTGCAGAAGCACTTGAACGCTCTCGGCTTGGATCTCCGGCTGTACCCCTCGTCTCTTCCGTCCTCCACCGTCGCCGGATGGTTGGCGCAGGGCGGCGCCGGATTCGGGTCCTACGAATACGGCTTCTTCAAAGAGAACGTGCTCGGAGCTCGCGTGGTGCTCCCGACCGGCGTCGTGCGCGAATACGACGGTGAGGAGCTGGAGCGGCTCGTCGCTGACGCAGAGGGCATCACCGGCATCATCACGGAAGTCACCTTCGCGCTGCGCTCCCTGGAGACCGAGGTTCACCGCGTCCTTGCGTTCTCCTCGGCGGACGCGCTCGCCTCGGCGCTCAAGGCCATGTCGGTCCAGCGTCTCCCCATCTGGTCGCTCACATTCCTGAACCCGGAGTCCGTGCGTCTCAAGAGCGCCCTGCCGCATCGCCACGGACATCCCTACGAGGAGGCTCACGGCGGCTACGAGCCCGAACTGCCGGAGGCGTACCTTGCGATCATCGCGTACCCGGAGTCACGCCGGGGAGCCATCGACGCGCCGCTGGCGGCGATCATGGGAGCCAACGGCGGCTGGGAGCTGCCGGCTGAGGCGGCCGAACATGAGTGGGAGCAGCGGTTCGCGCCGATGCGCCTCAAGCGGATCGGACCGTCGATCGTCCCGACTGAAGTCGTCGTGCCCCTCGAGAATCTGGCTGACGTGCTTGCTGAGATCGACCGGAAGCTCGACCAGCCGTTCGTGCTGGAGGGCATGCTCGGCAAAGGTGACAAGGTCGTCTTGCTCGGCTTCATCCCGCACGATGAGCGCACGCTTGCCTTCAACCTCGCGTTCGCCCTGTCGCTCGTGGTCATCGGAATCGCGAAGCGACACCACGGCGGTGCGTACTCCACCGGCCTCTTCTTCCGTCAGGAAGCCCGGAACGTGCTGGGGGAAGAGAAGTACCGGGCGCTTGAACGCTTCAAGGCCGAGAACGACCCCAAAGGCGTCATGAACCCCAAGAAGATCCTCGGAACGGGCGCGATCAACGCGCTCATGGGCATGGCCGGCGCCATGGAGCCGCTCGTGCGCCCGATCGCGAACGCCGCGAAGGCGCCAACGGGCGACATGGTCGGCGCCAAGGACCGCAACGGCGTCCCCGCCGAGGTGGCGTTCTACGCCTACGCGTGTGCGCAGTGCGGGTACTGTGTCCCGACGTGTGAGGAGTACAGCGTGCGCGGGTGGATGAGCCACTCCCCGCGCGGGAAGTACGCCTACCTCAAGGAGGTGGCCGAGGGGCGCGAGAAGTTCGATCAGCGCATGGTCGACACGTTCCTCGTCTGCACGACATGCGAGGTGTGCAACACCCGGTGCCAACTCCAGCTTCCCGTAGAGCACTCGTGGATGACGATGCGCGGCAAGCTCGTGCATGACGAGGGCCGGATGACGTTCCCGCCGTTCGAGATGATGGCCGCCTCCCTCCGCGGCGAGCGCAACATCTGGGCGGCGAAGAAGGAGAAGCGCGCCGACTGGGTGCCGGAGCACATCGAGCCGAAGATCGACGAGACGTCGGACGTGCTGTATTTCGCCGGGTGCACCGCGAGCCTCGTGAACACCGATGTCGCTCAATCGACGGTCGAACTGCTGGACCGCGCCGGGATCTCCTTCAACTACATGGGAGCGGATGAGGCATGCTGCGGCATCCCGATGAAAGTCGCGGGGAAGTGGGACGTGTTCGAGGAGATCTACGAGCACAACACGGCTGAGGCGCGCAAGCGCGGTGCGAAGACCATCGTCACCTCGTGCCCTGCGTGCGGTCTCGTCTGGAAGGAACTGTACGCCGATCTCGCCGCCGAGCGCGGTGACGAGTACGAGTTCGAAGTCAAGCACTACTCAGAGCTGGTTGCGGATGCCCTCGCCGAGGGGGCGCTCGAGTTCGACCACGAGATCGACAAGCGGCTCACGTTCCATGACTCGTGCCATATGGGCCGGGCTCAGGGCAACTACGAACCGCCTCGGGACGTGATCAAGGCGATCCCGGGCGTAGAGCTCGTCGAGATGGAGCACAACCGCGAGGAGGGTCTGTGCTGCGGCTCGGTGCTCACGCTCATCGGCGAGACGCCGGTCGCCCCCGAACTCGGCAAGATGCGGCTTGACGAGGCGGTGGATGTCGGGGCGGACGCCATGGTTGCGCTCTGCCCGTGCTGTCAGGTCCAGCTCCGAGACTCCATCGACAAGAAAGACATCCCCATGGAGGTCATCGACCTCGCGCACCTCGCCATGGACGGGCTCGGTATCCCCCACGAGGATCCGACTCCGTACGCCATGGAGATGTGGGGCTACTTCGAGAAGTTCATCTGGCTGATGAAGCCCGAGTCGATAGCGGACATCATGGTCGCGCTGCTTCCCGACATGATGAAGGCGATGCCAGCGGGCATGGTGCCGATGATGAAGGCGGCGCGGGCGGTCCCCGGTGGCCTTGCGCTCATGGGCAGGATGATGCCCGCGATGATGCCGCGGCTCATGCCCTCGATGATGCCGAAGGTCATGCCGTGCATGCTCGAGGAAGTCTCGCGCAGGGTCGGCCCGCTCCCTGAAGACATGGAGGAGCTGATGCCCGACCTGCTTCCGAAGACGATGGATGCCCTCATGCCCAACATGCTGCCGCTCGTCATCCCGCATCTGCTGCCGCGGATGCTCGAATACATCCGGACCGACAAAGAGCTGGTGCACCCCGGGACCGGCTGCACGTCGGGAGCGGCATCGTAGGGGTCGGCATGGTCTGATGTGCGAAGGGCGGCGGCTTTCCGAGCCGCCGCCCTTCGTGTAACACTGGAGCGTGATTCAAGCTCGGCCACCGCGTTCCCGATAGGGAGACCATGAACAGCGCATCGAAGGAATACGTCATAGCCAAGCTGCGGTCATTCCCCATGTTCGACGATCTGGGGCCTGAGGACCTGGAGACCCTGGCGGGGATGCTCGTCTTCCGCGAGTTCCCGAAGGGCTCGTTCATCATCACGCAAAACGATCGCGGCTCGGCGATGTACCTGCTGGTTTCTGGCCGCGTCAAGGTGTCGCTCGCTTCTCCGGAGGGGAAGGAGCTCGCGCTCAATTACCTGGAGGCGCCCGCCCACTTCGGAGAGATGACGCTCGTGGATGCCGAGCCCCGCTCGGCGGATGTCATCGCGGTCACCGACGCCGAGGTGCTCGCTCTCGACGCACGCGACCTCTCCTCGGCCATCCAGCTGCAGCCGCGCCTCGCGTTGACGCTGATCGGCACGCTGTCGCGTCGCGTTCGCCAGCTTATCACGCGTCTGGAGGACATGGCGTTCCATGACGCCACGCACCGCGTGATGCGCGTGCTGCTCAACGTGGCGACCGCGTCATACGAGTCACGCGGGATCCCTGTGGTAGAGGGGCTCACCCACTACGAGGTCGCCACGCTCGCCGGAACGTCGAGAGAGACCGCCAGTCGCGTGATCTCGCAGCTCGGCAAAGAGGGCGTCCTTGCCACCAAGGGCCGCAGGATCGTCGTCGACCTCTTCCAGCTCCGGGACCGCCTGGAGAACGATGAGTAACCGCTTAGCCTCCGAATAGAACCGTTCAGTGGTCGTAAAACTCCGGTGGTGACCGCCGTCACCATGACCAACGGTTGCACCGCCGAACTCTTCGAGGAGTCCGGCATTGGGAAGGGTGCGGCGATGTCGAGCGTTGGCAGGGTCATGGCGGTCGTCATGCTCGCGGCAGGCCTCATGTGGCTCCCGGGCTCGGCTGCGGCCGGAGAGCCCGAGCTGGTCGACCAGCGCGTGGAGACCGTCACAGGCGCCGAGATCGTCTCGGATCTCATGGCGTCGATCGAGGAGATCGACCTTGGCTCGGCGGGCGCGACGGTGACCGTGGCCACCGCCGACGGGCCGCACGAGCTTTCCGTGGACCTCTCTGATGCTTCCGCAGGATCCTCGGATGACGGCCGGGGACTGTGGGGTCTCGCGGCGCTCGGCGGCATGGCTGCTGCCGTCATGCGCGGAGCGGCGGTGCTCCTCAGGGCGATCCGGGGCTGAAGTCCGCGTGGCCGCCCGGTGAGGTGAATCCCGTGCGCATGGTTGGGGGAGATACACGGTGTATCGGCCCCGACACGAGGAGATCCCATGAAGGAGTTCACGCTTGAGGAGCTCAAGCAGTACAACGGTCAGGACGGTAAGCCCGCGTACGTGGCGTACAAGGGTCTCGTCTACGATGTGACCGAGAGCGCCATGTGGGCGGGCGGCGATCATGAGGGTATGCATGCCGCCGGCGATGACCTGACGGAAGCGCACGAGGATGCGCCGCATGATGAGCACATCGTCGACTTCCCCGAGGTGGGAAAGATCGTCTAGCGCTGGAACGTAGCCACGGTCTCCACGTGGTAGGTCTGCGGGAACAGGTCGACCGGGGCGACCCGGATCGGCCTGTATCCATGTTCCGCCAGCCTACCGGCGTCGCGCGCAAGCGTCGCCGGGTCGCATGACACGTACGCGATACGCCGGGGTTCGAGGCGAGCGAGCTCGAGCACGACGGGGTCGTCGAGACCCGCTCGCGGGGGATCGACGACCGCAAGGTCGACCGAGCCGATGCCCTGGAGCGCTCGGCCCGCATCGCCCGGTACGATCTCTGCGGCGTAACGGGCTGCTGACAGGTTGCGGCGCAGATCGGCGAGGGCGAAGCGTGAGGATTCGACCGCGATCACACTTCCGGCGGCGGCGGCCAGAGGCAGCGTGAACGTGCCGACACCGGCATACAGGTCGAGCGCGACGTCGTGAGGCTCCGGGTCCAGCGCGCTGAGCGCCTCTTCTCGCAGCGCGACCGCGCCCGCGGTGTTCGCCTGGAAGAACGACGGCGCCGACACGAGATAGCGATGCGAGCCGAGACGCTCACGCCACGCTCCGTGGCCGGCGAGCACCTCGACGGACGTGACTCGGCGCGCCTTGAGGGCGCCCTTGAACAACACCCGGGTCACTGTGGTGGCGCCGACGGCGTCAGCGAACACGCGGGCCGCGAGCTGGCGTGGGAACGGACCGGGGACTGTCCAGATGTCGACTTCCGTCTGTCCATCGACGGCGACGCGCACGCCCACACGTTCGACAGGCACCTCAGTGCGCCCCGCGAGGAAGCGCAGGGCCCCCGAGAGCGCCTTGGGCGCACGTGAAGCGGCACGGGGAAGCAGAAGACAGCGGTCGATCGGCATGACCGTGGAGCGGTCGCGCGCCGTGAATCCGAGCCTGGGTCCGGCAGGTGTCTCCGCGACCGAGAGTTCGATCTTGTTCCGATAGCCGTACGCCGAGGGAGAGGCGATGGTCGGCTCGGCGGTAACCTCGGCATGCCCGATACGTGCGAAGGCCTCCGAGACGATCCTGTGTTTGGCGTGGAGCTGGTAGGCATAGTCCACGTGCTGCCATTGGCAACCGCCGCACTCGCCAAAGTACGGGCAGGGGGGCTGGACGCGGTCAGGGGAGTGATCGACGACATCGATGATGCGCGCATTCCTATAGCGACCGTGGTCCTCCGTCACCTCGACGCGCACCGTGTCACCGGGACAGGCGTCTACGACGAACACAGCAACCCCGTCTTCAGCGCGTCCCACGCCGGTGCCTCCGTACGCGAGGTCATCGATGTGCAGCAGCGTCACGGCCAGCATCTCTCCGATCCGGATGGCATCGCGACAATGATACGCTAGCGGTGCCGACATGCGGTTCAGTGGGGCGGCCGTCATGCCGATAGGTATGGGGAAGTCGTTACCGGGGCGCCACCGATCTTCGACGTCGCTTGATTCCGTGGAGGAGGTTCTCAGTCCGTGGCTGGAACAGGGATACTCGTCGTTCACGACGACGCATCATATTTCGAGCAGGTCAAAGCCGGTATCACGGCCGCTGCTGTCGACGCGGAGGTATACAACGCGATATCGGGGCCTCGTGCGCTCGGCATCGCGAAGCAGCGGCGCCCGCAGGTCATCGTCGCAGATGGCGACCTCGTCGGCATGGACGGCTTCGCGCTCGCGCGCGAAGTCAAGTCCGACCCTGACCTCGGTGACACACCCGTCGTGATCGTCTCGGCATCCCCGAATGAGGCGAGCGCGTTGAAGGCGAGGCAGGCGGGAGCAGCGGCGCACCTCGTCGCGTCCGACATCGCCGGTCTGGTGGCCAAAGTCCTTGCGCTCGCCAACGTGCCCGTGGCCGCCGCGGCCGCCGGGCAGCCCGCGCCCGGGGCGAGCGCTGGAGCCCCCGCAGGATACGGTGCACCCCAGCCGATGCCGGGATCCGCCCCGACCGCCTCCGCGGCCGCGACGCCGCAGTCCGTCTCGGCGGCGGCGACCGCGCCGGACCGCGGCAGCGATATGGCGCACATCGATGACCTTCTGCGGCTCATGATCGATCGTGGAGGCTCAGACCTGCACATCACGGTCGGGAGCCCTCCGGGTATCCGCCTACGCGGTGAGCTGACGCCCGTCGAGAACAGCGGGGTGCTGACCCAACGGGACACCCAGCAGATGATCCTGAGCCTGCTCTCCGAGGAGCAGCGCCGGCGTTTCGAGACCGAGCTCGAGCTCGACTTCGCCTACAGCATCCCCGGACTATCTCGGTTCAGGGCCAACGTCTTCCAGCAGCGCGGTTCCATGGGAGCCGTCTTCCGCGTCATCCCCATCAAGATCCCGACGCTTGAGGAGCTCGCGCTCCCGAAGGTGTGTCGCTACCTCGCTGAGCGGCCGCGTGGACTCGTGCTCGTCACGGGCCCGACCGGGTCGGGCAAGTCGACCACGCTTGCCGCGATGATCGACCATATCAACGAGAACCGCGCCGTGCACATCATCACGCTCGAGGATCCCATCGAGTTCATGCACAAGAACAAGAAGGCGTACGTGAACCAACGGGAGATCGGGGAGGACACGCACTCCTTCGCCTCGGCGCTGAAGCGCGTGCTGCGCCAGGACCCCGATGTCATCCTTGTCGGCGAGATGCGTGACCTCGAGACGATCTCGGCTGCGATCACAGCCGCCGAGACCGGCCATCTGGTGCTGGCGACCCTGCACACCACCGGCGGTCCCGCGACGGTCGACCGCATCATCGACGTTTTCCCGCCGCACCAACAGCAGCAGGTGCGCATGCAGCTCTCGGGCACGCTCGAGGGCGTCTTGTCGCAGGTCCTGCTGCGCAGCAGCGACGGCAAGGGTCGCGTGATGGCGATGGAGATCATGCTCGGCATCCCGGCCATCGGCAATCTGATCCGAGAGGGTAAGACGCACCAGATGGCGAGCATCATCCAGGGTGGCTCATCGGTCGGGATGCAGACCCTCGACCAGCACCTCAAGGCGCTGCTGAGCGCCGGCAAGATCACGTACGAGGAGGCCATGAGCAAGGCGATGAACCCGCGCGAGCTGGCCGAGATGATGGGCAGGCGCATCTAGGCCGTGTCCCGACTTCGGGTTACGGGTACACTGGAACGGGCGGGCGCAGTCCCGCCCGTTTGCGTTGACCGAGAGGAGAGAGCCTCGTGGATCATGTGCGCGTGAAGTGGAACGGTAAGCGCCGGTTCGTCGGATGGGACGAGGCCGGTCACGGCGTCGTGATGGATGCGACGCCTGAGCACAAGGGCGACGGCAGCGGTCCGCGCCCGCTCGAACTCGTGCTCTATGCCCTGGGCGGGTGCACTGGAATCGACATCGTCTCGATCCTCGAGAAGCAGCGACAGGACGTCGTCGACTTCGAGCTCGATATCACTGCCGAGCAACGGGAGGAACCTCCGAGACTCTACCGTCACATCACGATCGAGTACATCATCACCGGCCGCGAGCTGAAGCCGTCCATGGTGGAGCGCGCTATCAAGCTTTCCGAGGAGAAGTACTGCTCGGTGCGTGCGATGTTCGGCCCTGAGACCCGGCTCGAGACGACGTATCGGATCGTCGATGCGTGAGATGGCGCCACCGCCCCGCGACGCGGTGGTGGTGCCCGTCTACAACGAGGCGCCCCGCGTACGGGAGGTCCTACGGGCGGTCCGGGAGGTCTTCGGCGACTTGCTCATCGTGGTCGACGACGGCTCCGACGACGGGACGGGGTGCGTGCTCGCCGAGCGCGAGGACATCGTGCTGGTTCGCCACGGGCACAACGAGGGGTATGGCCGTGCTCTGGCTGACGGCCTGCGCTACGCCGCGAGCCTCGGCGTGGAACGCATCGTGACCATGGACTGCGACGGGCAGCACGAACCCAAGCACATCCCCGAGTTCCTTAGGCTGCTCACTGACACGCGGGCGGACGTGGTGAGCGGCAGCCGCTATCTGCCGGGCAGCGTCGCCGTGGGCGCGGCGCCCGCCGACCGTCGCGTGGTGAACGCGCAGGTGACCGAGATGATCAACGAGCGCACCGGCTGGGGCCTGACCGACGCCTTCTGCGGCTTCAAGGCGTATCGTGCTGACGCGATCGCGGGTCTGCCGCTCGAGGAGCCGGGCTACGCGCTGCCGCTCGAACTGTGGGCCCGCGCCTGGGCACGTGGACTCACCGTGGTGGAGGCCCCGGTCGAGCGCATCTATAACGATCAGGACCGATCCTTCGGCGAGGACCTCGATGACCCCGTGCGTCGCCTCGGGTACTACAAGGACGTGTGGATGCGGACGCTCGAGGAGGAGTCGGTATGACCGACGTCGTGTGCATCGGAGCCCATCCCGACGATGTTGAGATCGGTATGGGCGCGACCGTCGCGACGATGGCTGCCGAAGGCCTGTCTGTGGCCATCATCGACCTCACCGACGGCGAGCCGACCCCGTTCGGCGATCCGCGGACGCGCGCACGGGAAGCGGCGCGCGCATCGGAGATCCTCGGCGTGGCCGAGCGCAGGACGCTCACGCTGCCGAACCGAGAGCTCGCGGACACGTTGGAGGCGCGACGGATGCTTGCCGAGGTCCTGCGAGAGCTCAGGCCGCGCTGGCTGTTCCTGCCGTACCCCCTCGACGCGCATCCCGATCATGTCGCGGCTGCTTCTCTCGGCTCGGCTGCGCGGTTCTGGGCCAAGCTCACCAAGACCGACATGGACGGCGAGCCTCACTACCCGGAGCGCGTCTACCACTACGTCGCCGTGCACCTTCGGCTGCACGTTAAGCCTTCGTTCATCGTTGACGCTACCGCTGGTCTCGATGCCAAGCTCGCGGCGCTCGGGGCGTACGCCTCGCAGTTCTCGGCCAATCCCGCCAACCGGGGGATCATCGAGCTCGTGCGGGAGCGCGCGGCATACTGGGGCGGTCTCATCGGCACCGGCGCGGGAGAGCCCTTCTATGCGCCGGAGGAGATCGGGATCCGCTCGGTGAAGGACCTGCTATGACCGTGCACACGCGCAGGGAGGTCCCCCTCGGCCACGGAGAGGTCCACGTCGAGCCTCCTGTGACGGAGTGGCCTGACGCGATGGAGGAGAACGCGCGCGCCCTCGGGCGATCAGAGGCGCGCGTGGGCGACGCATCGCTGGCGGCGCTCAGGCGCACCGCGCGCCGCGAGGCGATCGCGCTGGCGCTCGAGTACACGTCGGAGCTCGGGATCGAACATGCCGAGGCCCCGCTCGATGCCCGACGGCTCGTAGTCACCGGCCACCAGCCGGAGCTCTACCATCCCGGGGTCTGGGTCAAGACGTTCCTTGCGGAGCGCATGCGTCGGGAGGCTGACGCGGTCGCGCTCGACCTCGTCGTCGACACCGATGTGTTCGATACGCTGACGCTGCGGGCGCCGTGCCTCCACCCTCATGTCCGGGTGTGCGACATCCCGCTCGCACATGGCGACGGACGCACGACATACGGCGGAGCACCCGCGCCGGACCCCCAGATCGTGGCCGAGTTCGTCGAGCGGTGCCGCACCGCGCTCGGCACGCTGCCGGCGCCGTCGATCGCACGCCACTTCGAAGTGTTCGCAGCGGCGCTTGCTGAGAGCGTGCCGGTGGCGGGCGATCTGGCCCGTGCCCTCACTGCGGCCCGTCGGCGGTATGAGGAGCCCGCTCGCACCCGCTACCTTGAGCTGGGCGTCGCGAGTTTGGCCGGTGGCAGAGCGTTCCGCACGCTCGCGGCGCACATCGCGCTCGATGCCCGGCGGTTCCGGAGCGTCTTCAACGACGCGCTCGATGCGTTCCGTGTGCGAACGGGGAGCCGTTCGTCCGCGCAGCCGTTCCCTGATCTGGGGGCGGAGGCCGGTCGGGTCGAGCTTCCCTTCTGGGTGGTCCGGTCTGGAGTGCGGGAGGCGGCGTACATCCAGGGTCGTACGCTTCTCGCGGGGGAGGAGGCCCTCGTCGAGCTGCCGGAAACGGTCGGTGCAGCGGCGTCTGCACTCGATAGCGTCGGTCTCGTCCCGCGTGCGGTGACGCTCACGATGTTCGCTCGGCTCTGTATCGCCGACCTGTTCATCCACGGCATCGGTGGAGGGCGCTACGACCGGGTCACCGACGATGTGATCCGCTCCTACTTCGGCGTGGAGCCGCCGTCATACGCGGTCGCATCGATGACGCTGTACCTTCCCATCGGGGCGCATGTCGTGAGCGACGACGAAATAGCCGAGGTCGAGCAGCGACTGCACCGCCTCGAGCACAACCCCGATCAGCTTCTCGAACGCAGTGAGTTCGACGACGACGTGGAGGCTTCCGAGGCCCGCGAGCTGGCTGCGCGCAAGGCAACGCTCGTGGAGCAGATCTCGCGCGCAGGGGCGGACAAGAAGCGGCTGGGAAGCGAGATCCGCGAGGTGAACGCACGGCTCACGCAGCTCCTGGAGCCCCTCGTGCGGGAGACACGGGACGAACTCGTCACGCTCCGCGAGCAACGCGAGGCCTCCGGCGTTCTGACCGACCGCACCTACCCGTACTGCCTGTGGGACCCCTGCGAGGTCATGGACAAGGTCACCTGACGGTCGTTGCGCCGTGCGGGCCGCGTGTTTATCATGGGACGACCGCGACCGCGGTAGCAGGCTGTTCGGCGAAAGGATGCATCACATGGGCAAGCCCGTCGTGGATCCTGACCTGTGCACGGCGTGCGGTATCTGTGTCGACGAGTGCCCCACGAGCGCGCTCGATCTCGAGGATATCGCCGTTCTGGCCCGTCCCGATGACTGCACTGAGTGCGGCACGTGCGCGGACGTGTGCCCGAACGAGGCCATCGAGCTCAAGTAGCCGGTGCACACACCACACAAGAAGGGCCGGGCCTCGATGCCCGGCTCTTCTTGTGGGCATCAGCCGCGTGGACCTTGCCGGTCGTGGATGTAGAGCTTCGGCTCCTCGCCGCGTAGCAGCCCTACGAAGCGACGGTGGTGTGCCACGTAGACCACCGCGCCCATCAGGAGGGCGAAGGGCCAATCGCTCGAACCGAGGGCCACGGCAGCGACCGGCAGGGCCACGGCTGCGGCGACCTGTCCGGCCATCATGTAACGCGTGACGGCGATGACGAGCAGCCCCACCGTGACCACCGCGACGAAGTAGCGCCAGTCGTAGGCGAACACGGCGCCCGCGCCGGTTGCGAGGCCCTTTCCTGTGCGCGTGAAGCGTCCTTTCTTGATCGCAAGCCACAACGAGTAGTTGTGACCGATCACGGCGCCCGCCACGGCGAGCTGCGGTACGAGCAGGTCGAACCCGTCGGCGACCTCGGATGCGGGCGCCATGATCGCGACACCCGAGAACGCCTGTACCGCGAAGACCGGGAGCGCCCCCTTGAGCACGTCGGCGACCATCACCACCGCGAACCAGAACCAGGAGCCGGTAGTCCGTCGAACGTTCATAGCGCCCACATTGCCCGTACCGTGCTGCGTGACGTCATCTCCTGTGACCGCACGGACCACGGTGTACGCCGAGGGGATCGAGCCGATGAGATAGGCGCCGAGGAAGGCCGCCGCCCCGATCGCGGCGAACGCACCGGTGAAGTCTTCTATCGCGATCACCTCGGCACGATCACGTCGAGGGCGCCGGCGAGCATCTCGATCTCGTAGCGCTCAGCGAGCATCACTTCGCCGTCGATCTGTCCGGCGACGGGCTCATCGGCGGTCAGAACGACCGACGTGTGCCGCGCCATGTGCACCTGTGACATCCACGTGTGCTTGCCGACGACGACGAACGGCAGCCGCCACAACGCGCTGACGAGTGAGAGCTTGTCGATCATACAGGTGTCGAAGAGACCGTCATCGGGCACCGCGGAAGGCGTGATGAAGAACCCGCCGCCGTAGGTCGGCCCGTTGGTGACCGCGAGCAGCATGATGTCATGCGTCGATGCAGGCCCGCTGTCGTACTCGATGCGCACCTGGTGGCTGTAGAACTCATTGAACAGTACGTAGAAGAGCGACCTCAGGTAGAGCGGCAGGCCGGACCAACCGGTCGTGACCTTCATCTCGACGGCCTTGGCGGTGACGCGGGCATCAAGGCCGATCGCGATGGAGTTGGCGAAGTAGATGTCGTTGCAGCGGCCCACGTCCACTGCCGTGTGCCTGCCCGAGAGAACCTGACGGACGGCGGTGCTCAGGTCCTCAGAGATGCCGAGCGTGCGGCGCCAGTCGTTGCCGGAGCCGGTGGGCACGATCGACATGGAAGGTCGGGTCTCGGCGGGACGCGCCATCAAGCCGTTGAGGACCTCGTGCGCCGTGCCGTCGCCGCCGACGGCGAGCACGGTATCGAATCCCTCGGCCGACCGCGCGAGCTCCACCGCATGGCCCGGTCGCTCCGTGAGCACCGTCTCGTGTTCGACGGTCGTCTCGAGAAGCTCCTCGATCACCGGGACGAGCGGCGCCGTCTCGCCGTGGCGAGCCGCGGGATTCGCGATCACGAGCGTCCGTCCGAGCGCCATGCTGCCTCCGTATGCGAGTCAGGACCGCGGTGGTCGGTGGGGTGTGCTGGTAGAGAGCATACCGAGGATGCACGCGCTTGGAAACGCACAGGGTGTGTGCTACTGTTCACGGGCGGTTTCGCACGCCCTCTTAGCTCAGGGGATAGAGCGTCTGCCTCCGGAGCAGAAGGTCGTAGGTTCGAATCCTACAGAGGGCGCCATCCGTGACAGACGAAGAGCCCCGACCGGGTGTCCGGCCGGGGCTCTCGTGCTTATCAGCGGCAGAGGCGTTAGTGCCCCTCCGCGCGCTCCTTCTCGTACTGCTCGACGATCTTCTTGGCGATGTCGCCCGGTACCTGTTCGTAGCTATCGATCGAGATCGTGTAGCTACCGGTGCCGCTTGTGATGGAACGCAAGTGGGTGGAGTAGTGTACGACTTCCGCGTAGGGCGCCTGGGCCTTGATGACTTGGACGCCGGGCTCGGGGGCGTCCATGCCGAGGATGCGGCCGCGGATAGAGCTGATGTCGCCCATGATCGCGCCCGCGTACTCGTCCGGGACAGTGATCTCGAGCGTCGCGATCGGCTCCAGCAGGACCATGTCGGCCTTCTCGGCGGCGGCCTTGAAGCCGATGCGGGCGGCGGTCTTGAACGCCATCTCGTTGGAGTCGACGGAGTGGTACGAGCCGTCGTAGACGGCGACGCGGACGTCCACGACCGGATAGCCCGCGAGGACGCCGTGCGCCATCGTATCCTGGACGCCCTTGTCCACCGCAGGGATGAACTGGCGCGGGATGCGACCTCCGACGATCTCATCGACGAACTCGTAGCCGCCGCCGGGATTCGGCTCGAGCCGCAGCCAGCAATCGCCGAACTGGCCGGCGCCGCCGGTCTGCTTCTTGTGGCGGCCCTGGGCCGTCGCGGTCTTGCGGATCGTCTCACGATAGGGGATGCGCAGCTCCTCGGTCTCGGCCTCCACGTGGAAGCGCTCGTGTAGGCGGGACAGCACCACGTCGATGGCCGTATCGCCCATGGCCGAGAGAACCGTCTGATGCGTCTCCTCGTCCCGCCGCATGTGGAGGGAGGGGTCCTCCTCAACGATGCCCTTCAGCGCGACGCCGAGCTTGTCCTCGTCGGCCTTCGTCTTGGCCACGATCGCCACCGGATACAAGGGATCCGGCAGCGGCAGCGGCGCGAAGACGACGTCCCCGTTCTCGGACAGGGTGTCGTTCGTGAGCGTGTCGGAGAGCTTCGGGACGACTGCGATATCTCCGGCGGGTGCCGCTTCGATGTCCGTCATCTCCTTGCCGAGCATGCGATAGATGTGCGCGAGCCGCTCCTTCTTCCCTGTGCGGGAGTTGATGCACTCGCTGCCGGCAGCGAGCGTGCCCGAGACGATTTTCACGAAGTTCAGTCGACCGAGATACGGGTCCGACAGCGTCTTGAAGACGAAAGCGGCGGTCGGGCCATCGACCGTGACGGGCAGCTCGCCGCCGTCAGCAGTGGGGAGCGGGCCGTGAGCCGTCGGCTCGGGGAAGAACGAGACGATCTCATCCAGCAGGTCGCGGATGCCGACCAGTTGCGTGGCGGAACCGACGAACACGGGGATGAAGATGCCCTGAGCGATCGCCTTGTCCAGGAGGGTCTCAAGCTCCTGCTGGGTGAGACGCTCACCCTCGAGGTACTTCTCCATGAGCTCGTCGTCCGCCTCGGCCACCAGCTCAAGCAGCTTCTCGCGCCACTCGTCGGCAGCAGGCTTCAGGTCCTCGGGGATGTCGCTCTCCGTCACAGAGGTGCCGTCTCCGTGCACGTATGCCTTCATCCGGATGATGTCCACGACGCCTGCGAGATCGTGCTCCTTGCCGATCGGGATCTGGACCGCCCCCACGCGGTGACCGTAGTCGTCCACGAGCTTGCCGAGCGCGCCCTCGAAGTCGGCGTGTTCCTTATCGAGGCGGTTGATGAAGACCGCCCGGGCGATATCCATGTCGCCGGCGATCTTCCAGAGCCGGTCCGTCTGGACCTGCGGGCCGGAGACGGCGTCCACGACGAAGAGCGCCATCTCGGCGGCCTTCATGCCGGCGATCGCGTCCCCCACGAAATCGGCGTATCCGGGGGTGTCGATGACGTTGATCTTGACACCCTTGTGGGTCAGTGGTGCGAGGGAGAGGTTGACGGTCATCTTCCGCTTCTGTTCCTCGCTGTCGTAGTCGAGGTTCGAGTGACCGTCGTCGACGCTGCCGAGGCGTGACGTTTCTCCTGCCATGAAGAGCATCGCCTCGGCGAGCGTGGTCTTTCCAGCGCCTCCATGGCCGACCAAGACGACGTTACGGACCTTGTCGGTGCTAGGTGCTCCCATGAGCATCGCCTCCTTGCGGCTCGAACTGACGACAAGGGATGCCTCGCGGACGTCGAGGTCCGGCGCCCACGATCGACGGCGGGTAGGCCACCCGCCGTCGGGTGATGCAACCACCGATCTCTGGTGCCAGAGACGTACGCCCACGATAGCACATGGGTCGGCGGCTGAAGGGGTGCGAACGGGGCCTTTCGGAGACGCGACCGGGCGGGTTACGACGCCACGCGGCACACTGGTAGAATAGGGCGGTCCGCCATGCGGCGGGACACGTCGGACCCACTCTGGAGAGGAGCGCCGCATGCGGCCGTCATGGCGTGTGATGATGGTGTGCGTCACTGCCGTCGCGCTCGGTGCTATCGTCGGGTGCAGCGGGGACGGCGCGCCTTCCGGCAGCCGGGTCGGCACGGCGACCGCCGACGATGCGACTGCGGGCGACGCAGATGCGTTCACCGGTTTCGAGGAGGTAGTGATGCACGAATCCGACGTCACGGTCGGAGGCGACGAGCGCGCGGTGGTCTCGACCGACAAGGGTGTCTTCGTGATCGAGTTCTTCGCAGACGACGCACCCAACCACGTCGCGAGCTTCATCGAGCTGGCCGAGCAGGGCTTCTACGACGGCGTGAAGGTGCATCGTGTGGAGCCAGGGTTCGTCGTGCAGGCGGGCGACCCCCAGACCCGCGACCTCTCCGATGACGACGTGCGCCGTATCGTGACGCAGCAGTCGCGTGGCATCTTCGAGCCCGGCGCTCCTGCGCTCGGGACGGGCGGTCCCGGGTGGAACCTGCCGGCCGAGTTCAACAGCCGTCCCCACCTGGACGGGACGGTCGCGATGGCACGCTCGACCGATCCGGACTCGGCGGGTTCGCAGTTCTACATCTGTCTCGGCGCGCAGCCGTTTTTGGACGGGAAGTACACGGTGTTCGGCACCGTCGTGGAAGGCATGGACGTCGTGCGAATGCTCGCCATCGGCGATGCGCTGCAGAGCGTCGCGATCGAAGGTCGGCCGTAGGGACGGGAGGGGACGTGGATCAGGCACGCTACGAGCAGGGCCTGCAAGCCTACGAGTCCGGCGACATGCGTGTCGCGGCGCGTGAGTTTCTTGCTGCTGCCGACGGCACGGACGATGCGGCCGCCTTCCATCATGCCGGCAACGCGCTCATGCGGCTCCGACGCTATGACGACGCGGTGATCGTCTACGGCAAAGCGCTCGCCGATGAGAGCTACGATCGGCGGACGGCGGTGCTCGCCAACCTCGGCGCGGCGCATGCCGCCGCTGGCCATTTTGATGACGCCGTGGCAGCGTATCGTGCGGTCCTGGCGGACCCGGCGTACGGTCCGACCTACAAGGCGCGCCAGGGAATGGCCGGCGCTTACTACAAGATGGGACAGCTCGCACAGGCGGCCGAGGAGTATCGCCGGGCAGCGCTCGACGACACGAACCCGGACCCGGGCAAGGCGCTCAACAACCTCGGCATGTGCTTCATGGCGCTCGGCCGACCACAGGATGCCGTGGAGGCCTACCGCGCGGCGGTCGATATGGAGGGCTACGCGGGGCGTGGCAAGGCTGCTGCCAATCTCGGGCTCGCGTACGTGGCTCTCGGCATGCACGAGCAGGCTGTGCGAGCATTCGCCCGCTCACGGGACTCGTTCGGCTACACGCTTCCCGACGCGACACAGAAGGCCTTCGACGCCAGCCTGGCCGCGCTGAGCGCCGACCACGAGGTCATCGAAGGGTGGAGCACGGGCGAGATGCCGCCGGTGATGGCCGAGGGCGCATCTGGTGGCGCCGGGCCTTCCGCGGGATCCCTGGGTGCGTCGCCCCGCGCGGCGACGCAGCGCGATGAGGACGAGGATGCCGAGGAGAGCGCGTTCTTCACGCGCACGGACGACGACATGCGCGTCGCCGACAAGGAGGCGCGTCGTCGCGAGCGCGTGGAGCGGCGGACGAGCCGCAACGTGTGGGTGACGGTCGTGACATGGGTGACCGTGGTCGTGGTCGTCGCGGGGGCCCTGGTATTCGCCTGGGTGTCCGGTCTTGGCTACCCGACCCAGGACATGACCGTGCGACGCATGCTGGAGGCTCACAGCAGCGGCGAACCGGTGGATCCCTACTGGGTGGCCGTCCCCACCGCCGATGTCGAGAAGGAGATGAGCAAGCTGCCGCCGGGCTTCGCGTCATTCGAGATCGGCGCCGTCGAAGGGTCGCCGAGCACGTCGAAGGTCGACGTCACGATCACGCTGGAGACCGGCGCTCCGCTCGACTACCAGATCCTTCTTGCGCGCGAGGGCGTTGGCTGGAAGGTCAACGGCGTCACCAATGACTGGCGTTCGACGGGCGGCGGCTCGTAGGGCGTCACGCTATCCGATTTTCTGCGCAGTCGGCAGGGTTTTACTTGCCTGCGGCGAAAGTTTGTTGCAACGTGTCACAAAGTTTGTCCCGCGATGAACACGGAGGAACGCACGTGGAGCAGAAGACCTACGTCATGATCAAGCCCGACGCCGTCGCTCGCGGCCTGGTGGGCAGCATCATCGCTCGCCTGGAGGCCGTCGGCCTCACCCTGGAGCGCTTGGAGCTCGGGTCGGTCACGGCCGAGCAGGCGGCGGCCAACTACGCCGAGCATGAGGGCAAGCCCTTCTATGCCGGTCTCGTCGAGTACGTCACGTCGGGTCCCGTCGTCAAGATGGTCGTGTCCGGTCCGGATGCGGTAGCGGTCGTGCGCAAGCTGATGGGCGCCACCAACCCCAGGGATGCGGCGCCGGGCACCATACGCGGGGACTTCGGTCTCACGCTGGACGCGAACATCATCCACGGCTCCGACTCCCCGGAGAGCGCCGAGCGCGAGATCGCCATCTTCTTCGGGTAGTCGTCGCCGCGCCGGTAGCCGGGGGACTGCGACTGGGGGTCACACATGTTCTTCAGGATGGTCGAGAAGGATCAGATCGCCGATCTCGTTCGGGGGCTCGCGTCCGACTACGAGGTCGTCGGTCCGGTCGAGAAGCAGGGGCGATTCGTGTTCGCGCCCGTCGCGGCCGCTGAGGAGCTGCGGCTCGACTACGACACGACGTTGCTCCCGCCCAAGCGGTGGTTCTTCCCGCCCGAGGAGACGATCATGCGTTTCCGCACGGCGGACGAGGAAGTCACCGATGACGAGGTCTTCGCACCGCCACGCGTGCTCTTCGGCCTTCACCCGTGCGACATCAACGCGCTGCTGCTCATGGACAACGTGTTCACGAGAGACTACGTCGACCCCTACTACAAGGCGCGACGCGACAACACGCTCGTGGTCGGCGTCTCCTGCACGCCTTCCGAGACGTGCTTCTGCAACGTATGGGACACCGATGAGGTGCACTGGGGGTTCGACATCTTCCTGACCGATCTCGGCGACCGCTACTACGCGTCGTTGCGCACCGTGAAGGGTGCAGAGCTGCTCGACGACTACGTGAAGAGCAGCGAGGTGACCGAGGAGGACACCGCCGAGTTCCAGCGCGTCGTCGGCGAGTTCAAGCGTGCGTTCGACAACGACGTGGACACCACGCAGCTGCCGGTGCTCCTCGATGCGAAGTTCGACAGCCCGATCTGGGACGAGTTCGGCGAGCAGTGCCTCTCGTGCGGGGCGTGCTCGATGGTCTGTCCGACCTGCTACTGCTTTGACGTGACGGACCGTCTCTCACCCGACCAGAAGAGCGGGCGACGAGTGCGGACGTGGGACTCGTGCCAGTTCAAGGAGTTCGCGGCCGTGGCTCACGGCCAGAACTTCCGGGAGGGTCGGGCAAGCCGGGTGAAGTACCGGTACTACCACAAGCAGTGGGGGTACCTGTCCAAGTTCGAGCGCGTGCTCTGTGTCGGGTGCGGCCGGTGCGCGCGGGCGTGCCCCTCGGACATCAACCCGGTGCGTGTCATCGAGGCGCTGCAGACAGGAGGTGTCCGATGAGCATCGCGCCGCAGGACCTGAACCAGCGCCACACGGAGACCAACCCGTATCGACCCTGGCCGGCCCGCATCACGTCGATCATCGATCTGACGGAGACCGAGAAGCTCTTCGAGTTCCGGATCATCGATCCGGCCATCCGGGAGTCGTTCACCTTCGAATCCGGACAGTTCGTGGAGCTCTCGATCTTTGGCGTGGGCGAGGCGCCCATCTCGATCAGCTCTGCACCGAGCAAGCAGGGCTTCGTAGAGCTGTGCGTGCGGTGTGCGGGCGATGTCACCGGTGCGCTCCACGCCAAGCAGTGCGGCGACGTGGTGGGCATCCGTGGACCGTTCGGACGCGGCTTCCCGTTCGAGGAGATGAAGGGTCACGACGTCCTGCTCGTGGCCGGCGGGCTCGGCATCGCGCCCCTCAAGTCGCTCATCAACCATATCCACGACGAGCGTCATGAGTTCGGCAAGGTGACCATCCTGTACGGCGCGAAGAACCCCGCCGAAGTCCTCTTCCGCTATCAGTTCGACATGTGGAAACACCGTGATGACTTCGATCTCATCCTTACCGTCGACGAGCCGGACGAGAGTTGGGACGGCGAGACGGGTCTCGTGACAGGGTTGTTCGACCAGATCGAGGTCGATCCAGACAACACGTACGGGGCGATCTGCGGCCCTCCGGTGATGTACAAGTACGTAATCGACGAGATGCGCAAGAAGCACATGGACGTGGACAAGATCTACGTCTCGTTCGAACGCCGGATGAAGTGCGGCATCGGCAAGTGCGGCCACTGCGGCGTCGGCCACCAGTACACGTGCGTGGACGGCCCGGTCTTCAACTACTGGGAAGCCATGAACCTGCAGGGGGCGATCTAGATGGCGCCGAGTGTGGTCGTCATCGGCCTGGCGAGCGACTTCGGCTGCCAGGTGCAGATGACCAACATCGAGGACCACCTGCTTGACGTTCTCGGTCTTATCGATCTCCGCTACTGGCAACTCGCGTCAAGCGGACACCTCCCCGACTCGTACGACGTCGCGATCATCGAAGGCGCCGTGACGACCGAGGATCACGTGGCGTTCCTGCAGCGGGTTCGCGAGACGGCCGACGTGGTCATCGCGATAGGGGCGTGCGCGGTTACCGGGGGCATCCCGGCGCTGGCTGCGCTCGGTGACGTCGATCGCCACTGCGCCGCTGTCTATGGAGACACGCCGCCGGTCGCCGGTGTCGCTCGCCGGGCGCCGGGCCCGGTCGGTTCGGTGATCGAGGTGGACTACCACGTGCCGGGTTGTCCGATCGATACCGATGAGTTCGTCCGCGTGCTGCACCGGGCGCTCCTCGGGTTGGCGGACCGCCCGCCGCAGGACCCGCTGTGCGCGGTCTGCAAGACCAAGGAGAACGTGTGTTTCCTTGAGCGCGGACAGGTATGTCTCGGCTTGGTGACGCGCACGGGGTGCGGAGCGCGCTGCGTCACGCTTGGTCGTCCGTGCACGGGGTGTCGCGGCTTGTCGCCTGAAGCGAACCTCCCCGCCGCGGCGGGGGTGCTCGAGTCCCGGGGATTGGACGCCGCCGAGCTCTCACGGCTGTTCGACCTCTACAACGCCGCAAGGGAGGTCGTCCGATGAGCACGATCACCATCGAGCATGTCGCGCGCATCGAGGGCCACGGAACGATCACGGTGGACGTCGAGGGCGGCGCGGTCCGCGATATCAAGATGGACATCATCGAGCCTGCACGGTTCTTCGAGTCGATGGTGGTGGGCAGGCGCTTTGACGAGGTGTCACTGATCACGAGTCGCATCTGCGGGATCTGCTCGCCGAACCACGCCGTTACGTCGCTCAAGGCGGTCGAGGACGCGCTCGGCATCGAAGTCTCGGAGCGGACGAAGATCCTGCGCAAGCTGCTCGTGTACGGATCGTATCTCCAGAACCACGCGACGCATCTCTACGTCTTCGCCGCACCTGACTTCGTCGGCCTGCCCAGCGTCTTTCCGCTTGCCGAGACGCACCCTGAGGTCGTCAGACGCGCGCTCACCATCAAGAAGATCGGCAACGAGCTCACCACGCTCGTCGGCGGGAGGCCGGTCCACCCGGTGACCGCGCTCGTAGGCGGATTCGCCTCGGAGCCGGATCCCCGTTCGCTCGAGGAGTTCGCCGAGCGGCTCACGCGTCTGGCCGGTGAGGCCGAGGAGACTGCCCGCCTGTTCGCCACCTTCGAGATACCGGCCTTCGAGACAGCAGGGGACATGCTGGCCCTCGTAGCGGACGATGACTATGCGATCTACGACGGTGAGACGGCGTCACTGCAGGGCGAGTGGCGCAGGCCTGTCGCTCAGTACCGTGACTTCATCCGGGAGGACGTCGTCGGGCACAGCAACGCCAAGCACAGCACCGTCGCGGGCAGCCCCTTCATGGTAGGGTCGCTCCCTCGGATCAACCTCTCGGCGAACCGGCTGGCGCCACGGGCCGCGGCCGTGCTCAGCGAGCTCGGGTGGAGCGGCGTGAGCAGGAATCCGTTCATGAACAACGTGTGCCAGGCGGTCGAGCTTGTGGATGCGTGCGAGCGTTGCGCCGGCTATGCGCGCCAGCTGCTTGAGATGGGTGGTTCGAGCGAGCCCGTGCCGTTCACGGTCCGTGCGGGTTCGGGCGTGGGAGCGACCGAAGCGCCTCGCGGCACCCTGTACCACGCGTACCGCATCGATGATGACGGCTTCGTGACCGCGGGAGACGTGATCACGCCGACCGCGCAGAACCTCGGCAACCTTGAGGCCGACATGCGCGCCTTCGCACCGACGGTAGTGGACGAGCCGCGTGAGCGCTTCATACTTCTGGTAGAACAGTTGGTGCGGGCGTACGATCCGTGCCTGTCATGTTCGGTCCACTAGCCGCTGACCGAACGGATGCCGCCGCTCGGGAGCGGCGGCATCGCCATATGCAGGAGGCCGGGTGCATCCGCCGAATGGTGCGAGACCCGTAGCGCGTGGAAGGACAGGGGGAGCGGATGTGAGCAGGGCGGCGTTCAAAGGCGGGGTTCACCCCGCGGGACGCAAGGAGGCTACCTCCGGCAAGCCGATCGAGGTGATGCCGGTTCCGGCACGCCTCGTCGTGCCGATGAGCCAGCATCTGGGCGCGCCGTGCGAGCCGACGGTAGAGGTTGGCGATCGCGTCGTGCGCGGACAGGTGATCGGCGCGGCCGATGCCATGGTCAACGCCCCGATACACAGCCCGGTCAGCGGCGAGGTCTCAGCTATCGGCCCGACGCTGACCACCGGGGGGACGAGGGTCACCGCCGTGACTATCACGCCCGACGAGACACAGGACCTGGAATCGTTCGAGCGCGTGGTCGCGGAGGGCGGCGTTCCGGACATCGTCCGCGCGGCAGGCGTCGTTGGCATGGGGGGCGCGACCTTCCCCTCGGCGGTCAAGCTGCGCCCGCCTAAAGGCATGCAGATCACGACGCTCATCCTGAACGGCTGTGAGTGCGAGCCCTTCCTGACATGCGATGACCGGCTGATGGTCGAGATGCCGGAGCGCGTCATCGCCGGCGCGCGGATCATGGCCGAGACGGTCGGGGCGACGCGAGTCGTGGCCGGCATCGAGGACGACAAGCCCGAGGCGATCGCCGCGATGCGGGAGGCGGGACGGCCAGCGGGTGTCGAAGTGCTCGGGCTCGTCACGCGCTACCCGCAGGGTGCCGAGAAGCAACTGATCTGGGCGATCATGGGTGTAGAGGTGCCGCACGGTCAGTTGCCGGCCGCGACCGGCGCGCTCGTGCACAACGTCGCGACTGCGGCAGCCGTCGCGGACGCGGTCGAGCGGGGCAAGCCGCTCACGGAGCGCGTCGTGACCGTGACTGGTCGCGTCGCGAGGCCCGGAAACTACCGGGTCCTCATCGGTACGCTCGTATCCGATCTCCTGGAGCACGCCGGCGGTACGGTCGGCCAGATCGGGCGCATCATCGCCGGCGGCCCGATGACCGGGCAGGCGCTGGCCGCTCTCGACGTCCCGGTGACCAAGGGGACGTCTGGAATCGTCGTGCTGGGCCCCGACGAGACGGCGCCCGACATCCACGACGACCAGCCATGCATCAGATGCGGGCGCTGCCCCGAGGCATGCCCGATGTACCTGGAGCCGTACGCTATCGCGAACTACGCGTATCGGCGTGACTGGACCGCTGCCGAAGCGTTCCATCCGATCGACTGCATCGAGTGCGGCGTTTGCTCCTATGTCTGTCCGACGAAGCGTCCGCTGCTGCAGCTCATCAGATTGGCGAAGGCGACGGCGATGCAGAAGGGGGCGAAGCTGTGAGCGATACCGCGACCAACGAGCGGCAGATCGTCGTCGGCAGCTCACCGCACATCGCGTCGCCTGCGACGTGCACTCGCATTATGATGTGGGTCGTGGCCGCGCTGCTGCCGACGACGATCTGGGCGTGCGTCAACATGGGCTGGCCGGCGATCCGCCTCATCGCCCTGTGCCTCGCAGCCACGCTCGGGACCGAGGCACTCTGGAACGCGGTTGCGCGAAAGCGTCAGACCCTTACCGACGGCAGCGCCCTTGTCACGGGCTTGCTGTTGGCGCTGAGCCTCCCGCCTCTGACTCCGTGGTGGATCGCGCTCGCGGCGGGCATCATTGCGATCTCGCTCGGGAAACTCGTCTTTGGCGGGCTCGGTTTCAACCTGTTCAACCCGGCGCTCGTCGGGCGCGCGTTCGTCGCGATCTCGTGGGCTGGCGTATTCGCCGAGGCTCCGAATCGCGGCTGGTTCAAGGTCCTGCCGGACCTGACGGCCGAGGGATACGACGCTGTTCAGGGAGCCACGCGCCTGATGGCGGCGGCTGCGGATCGCGCGGCCGATGGCGCGTATGGCTTCGACCTGGCGGCACAGTACCGCCCGCTCCTCGTGCTGAACCTCGAGGGCTCACTGGGCGAGATCTCGGCGCTCCTCCTGCTGCTGGGAGGGGCGATCCTCCTGGCGAAGCGCATCATAGACTGGCGCATTCCCGCTGGTTACATCGGTGCGATGGCGCTGCTGTCGTGGGCGTTCGGCTCGGACCCGGTCTTCAACATCCTGGCCGGCGGGCTTCTTCTCGGCGCCTTCTTCATGGCGACTGATTACGTCTCGTCTCCGATGACCAAGAACGGGCGTCTTGTCTACGGTGTGGGGTGCGGCGTCTTCAACGCGGTAGGCAGGTTCTACGGCGCGATGCCGGAAGCGACCACGTTCGCGATCCTGTTCATGAACGGTCTCGCTCCGCTCATCGACAGGGCGTTCAGACCGCGCACGTTCGGGTGGGTGAAACGCAATGGCTAAGTCGTTCCGCCTCATGATAGCGGTCGTCGTCACCTGTGTCGTGGCAGCGACGGGTCTGGCGCTCGCGTACGGGGCGACGAAGGACCGGATCGCGGATCAAGAGCGCCGCGCCGAGCAGGAGTCGCTTCGGGCGGTCCTGCCTGAGGCCGAGTCATTCGAGCCGGTGGCCGAGGACGTGCTGGCGGCGGCGCAGGATGCGGCAGCAGACGCGGATTGCTCGGCGATCTACGAAGCGCGTGACGCTTCCGGAGCGTTGCTCGGCTGGGGCCTGCGCGTATCAGGACGGGGATACGGCGGTCCGATCAACGTGGTTTTGGGTTTGGACAGCACCGGTAAAGTCACGGGTGTCACGATCCTGTCGATGAGCGAGACGCCGGGTCTGGGGACGAAGGTGCAGTCCGAGGCGTGGTTCTTGGAGCAGTTCACGACGCTGCCCGCTGGATTCGCCACGGAGGACGTGCGCGCGTTGGATTCGATTTCGGGATCCACGAAGTCCTCTCGCGGTGTCCGCACGGCGATCGAGGGTGGGGGTCGCATCTACACGGAAGTGCTCGAGGCGCGCGCGGGAGGTGAACAGTGATGGCCGAGTGGATGAAGACGTTCCGTCAAGGTATCGCGATCGAGAACCCCCTGACGGTGCTCATGATCGGCTTGTGCGCGACGCTCGCGGTCTCGACGCTCGTGCAGGGAGCGCTGTTCATGGGACTGGCCGTCGTGTTCGTCCTGACCATGAGCAACATCATCATCGCGGTCTTCCGGCGGGTGATTCCCAATGAGGTGCGGATCCCGGTGTTCATCGTCGTGATCGCCTCGTTCGTCACGATCGTCGATCTGACGATGCACGCCTTCCTTCCCGACATCTATCAGTTCCTGGGCATCTGGATCCCGCTCATCGTTGTGAACTGTCTGATCCTCGGGCGTGCCGAGGCGTTCGCGTACCACAATCGCGTGTCGCTCGCGATCGCTGACGGGCTCGGGATGGGCATCGGCTACTGGCTTGTGATCGTCGTGCTCGCGATGATCCGAGAGCTTCTCGGCACAGGACGGATCGTCATGTTCGAACACACGCTGGTCGCCCTGCCGACCGGGTACGCGCCCCCGGGCCTGGTGCTGCTGTTCCCCGGCGCCTTCATCATATTCGGGCTGATGATCGCCGCCTCGCGATGGCTGGGAGAGCGTACCGAGCGACGGAAGGAGCGCTGCTGATGAGCACGATCAGCCAACTCGCGCTGCTGTTCCTCGGCGCGGCCCTCGTCAACAACATCCTGCTGACGCGATTCATCGGCCTCTGCCCGTTCTTCGGGGTGTCGGGCAACATGGAGACCTCGGTGGGGATGAGCATCGCCGTCGTCTTCGTCATGACTCTCGCCTCAACGGCTACCTGGGTGGTGTGGACGTTCGTTCTCGACCCTCTCGGCGTCGGCGACTTCCTGTACATCCCCGCGTTCATCCTGATCATCGCGTCGCTCGTGCAGTTCGTGGAGATGTACCTGCGCAAGGCGAGTCCTGTGCTGTATCGGGCCATGGGTATCTACCTCCCGCTCATCACGACCAACTGCGCCGTCCTGGCGACAGCGACTGAGGCGGCGAAGCCAGGGTTCTTCAAGATGAACCTCGACCTTGGAGCCACGCTCGGCCTGGGTGAGGCGCTCGTGTACACGCTTGGTGTGTCGGCAGGGTTCGGCTTCGCCCTGCTGACGTTCGCCGCGCTCAGGGAGCGCCTCGAGATCGCACCGGTGCCTCGCCTGCTGAAAGGGAACCCCATGGCGTTCATCACCGCCGGCCTCTTGTCGCTCGCCTACGTTGGCGTCGCCGGCTGGTTCGGACTGTGAGGCGATGACGATGGACCTTGCGCTCATCCTGAAAGCGGTCATCGCGCTCAGCGTGATCGGCGTGGTCACGTCCGCCGTCCTGTCGACGGCGGCCCGGCGTTTTCATGTGGAGGTCGATCCTCGTGTCGAGCGGGTCCTCGATGCGCTCCCTGGCTCGAACTGCGGTGCCTGTGGCAATCCGTCGTGTTTCGCTGTGGCAGAAGCCATCGTCTCGGGCGATCTGCCGGCGAACGCGTGTGTTGCGGGTGGGCAGACCGTGGCCGACGAGGTGGGTGGCATCATGGGCGCCGCCGTATGCGAGGTCGCGGTGGTGGTCTCGGCGCGTCAATGCGGGGGTGGCGACCACGCCGCTCGGGCGTACGAGTACAGCGGCATTCAGAGCTGTGCCGCCTCCGCACGCTTGGCCGGCGGCCCGCTCGTGTGCGCGGCGGGTTGCTTCGGCTTCGGTGACTGTATGCGTGCGTGCCCGTTCGATGCGATCGTGATCGATGAGCGCGGACTGCCTCGGATCGATCTCGCGAAGTGCACTGGCTGCGGCATCTGCGTCAAGGAATGCCCGAGGGGCGGCGCTGGTCTGCTGCGGCTGGTGCCCGAGGACGCCCCCATCGTGGTTCGCTGCAATGCGCACGACAAACCCAAGGACCGCAAGGCCGCGTGCTCCGCCTGCTGCATCGCGTGCAAGCGGTGCGAGAAGGATTGCCCTGAGGACGCGATCCACGTGATCGATCGCCTCGCAGTCTTGGACTACGAGAAGTGCACAGGCTGCGGGATATGTGTCGAAGTGTGTCCGCAGAACTGCATCGACCTGCACGGACGTGCGCTGGGGTTCGGCGTCGGGGAGACCGACGGCGCCGGCAAGAACGCCCCCGGCTTCACGACCGGGTGACGATATGCTGACTCGGGGCGACAAACTGCTCGTAGTCGCGTTGAGCGCGCTGCTCCTGCTGAGCGCACCTGCTGCGCTGGCGGCGGCCCGGACGCCCGTTGATTCGGTGATCATCGAGAGCCCAACTGGGCGTAGTGTCGTACCGCTCGATCGCGACGCAGATGTCATGGTGGACGGCCTTCTCGGTACGATCACCGTCGAGATCCGTGGGGCCGCCGTGCGTGTGGCGCACGCGCCGTGCCCGGACCACGTCTGTGTCGACACCGGCTGGGTCAATCGCGCCGGTCGCGTGATCGCCTGCGTGCCGAGCGGCGTGTGCATCCGGCTATCCTCGGCGCGGGAAGGAGCGCTCGATGCGGTCGTCCACTGAGATCATCGACGTCCGCCTGCCTCGTCCGGCGGTGAAGGTTCGCACGGTCGCTGTGGCGGGCCTACTGGCCGGGACGGGGGTCGTGCTCGGTCTCGTAGAGCAGTGGATCGCCTTTACTCCGCTTCCGTGGGTGCGCCTCGGGCTGGCAAACATCGTGGTCGTCCTAGGTCTGCGTCTGCTGGGCCCGAAGGCAGCGCTCGGGATCAGCCTCGCGAGGTGGCTTATCGTGGGTCTTGTGACCGGGACGCTGGCGGGGCCGACAGGGGGGCTTGCGCTTTCAGGCGCCGTCGCCTCGTGGGCGGCGATGTCGGCGCTCTCGCTCTGTGGTGAGCGCTTCTCGGTGGCCGGTTGGTCGGTCCTTGGTGCCGTCGCGCACACGACTGCGCAGTTCTCGATCGCGTCCGTGCTGGCCGGCTCGTTCGCCGTGCTGTCACTGTTTCCCGTGTCCGCCGCAGCGAGCCTCCTCTTCGGCCTCGCGACCGGGTTCGTCGCCCGGCTGCTCATCTCCCGGGTATCGACCGTTACCGGGTGAGATGAGGAGGTGGCGCCGTGGCCCCTCGCCATCTGCGCCAGGGAAGCGATGTCCGGACGCTTCTGCTTGAAGGACGTGCCGATGCCGTGCCGGATGAGGCGCTGCTCGCCGTCCTGTTGGGGAGCGAGCAAAGCGTCGCCATGGAGATGCTCGAGCGGTATCCGATGCCGTCCGGCCTGTGGGCTCTGAGTCCGAGCGAGTTGACCGCGCATCGCGGCGTGGGTCCCGCCGCCGCCGCTCGACTGCTGGCGACCGCCGAGATGAGTCGGCGCTGGGCTGCGAGGCCGCCCTGCGAGCGCCCCGTGGTCTCCACGCCCGACGACGTGGTTCGGCTGTGCGGACCACAGCTGGCCGGTGCCGAGCGGGAGCACTTCTGGGCGCTCGCGCTCAACACCAAGAACCGGCTTCTGCGCGTCGTCGAGGTTTCGGTAGGGAGCCTGAACGCGTCGATCGTCCACCCACGGGAGCTCTTCAAGGAAGCGGTTCGCTTGTCGGCGGCCTCGATCGTCGTCGTGCACAACCATCCGAGCGGCGACCCCACCCCTTCGGCGGCTGATCAGCAGCTCACACGCCGACTGGTGCGTGCGGGCGATGTGCTCGGGATTGAGCTGCTCGATCATGTCGTCATCGGTGAAGCTGGGGCGCATGCGAGCTTCCGTGACCTGGGGCTGATGTGATACCGCTGTCTGGCCGTGGGCGGACGTCGTCCAACGCATCGGGTATGTCGGCGCTTGGGTACGCTGACCAGCGGTGTTACCATACTGATGAACGGTTCCGCGCGTGCGCGGCAAACCGCTATGTTACACTTTGCGCCGTGTACGCGAACCGTCCGCGCGGGCGCTGATGGCTACCCGCGCGTTCTTTTGGCTGTCCGGGGGACCGGATGGGCGCGCGGCGCTGATGCCGGAGCGTCGAAAGGAGACCGCACGTGTCGCTTGTCGACATGTTCTTCAGCTCCTGGGGAAACGATATGGCCGTCGACCTGGGAACCGCTAACACGCTCGTCTCCGTCCGAGGTCGGGGCATCGTCCTGATCGAGCCGTCCGTCGTGGCGGTCGAACAGGAGACCAAGCGCGTGCTCGCGGTGGGGGTCGAAGCCAAACGGATGCTCGGCCGCACGCCGGGTTCCATCGTCGCCATCCGGCCGCTCAAGGACGGCGTGATCGCCGACTTCGAGGTAACTGAGGCGATGTTGCGCTACTTCATCAACAAGACGCGGGTCAAGCGCTTCCCATGGCAGCCGAAGCCCCGCGTGGTCGTGTGTGTGCCCTCGGGAGTCACCGAGGTGGAGAAGCGAGCGGTCTTCGAGGCGACGATGCAGGCCGGCGCGCGTCAGGCGTACCTGATCGAGGAGCCGATGGCAGCTGCGATCGGCGCGGGGCTGCCCATCCAGGAGCCCACTGGGAACATGGTCGTGGATATCGGTGGCGGTACCACCGAGGTGGCTGTCATCTCGCTGGGCGGGATCGTCGTCGCGCAGTCGATCCGGATCGGCGGCGACGAGTTCGACGAATCGATCATCAACCACATCAAGCGTGAGTACAACGTGCTGGTGGGGGAGCGGACTGCCGAAGAGATCAAGTTCGAGATCGGCTCAGCGTTCCCGCTCGTCGAAGAGCTTGATGTCGAAGTCCGCGGGAGGGACCTGCTGACCGGACTTCCGAGGACGCTCCAGCTGTCCTCCGAGGAGATCAGAACGGCGGTAGAGGAGCCCACACAGGCCATCGTCGCGGCCGTGAAGGGGACGCTCGAGCGGACGCCGCCGGAGTTGGCGAGCGACCTCATGGAGTTCGGGATCGTCCTCACCGGGGGTGGTGCGCTGTTGAAGGGTCTCGACGACCGGCTCCGCCACGAGACGGGGATGCCTGTGCACGTCTCGGAGAACGCGCTCATCAACGTGGTCCTTGGTTCGGCCATGGCCCTCGAGGAGATCGACGTCCTCAAGAAGGTCCTCACGGTCTCCCGATGAGGCCTGAGGTTGCGGCGCCATGAGGATCTCCGCCGAAACCCCCAAGCGAGGCAACCCGACGCTGCTCATCGGACTCGTGGTCGTCTCGCTCATCCTGGTGACTGTCTACTACCGCGAGAGCGATTCGGGACCGCTGCACCGGCTGCGCGGCGGCGTGCTCGCCGTCAGCGCCCCGCTCGCACGCCTGGGTGATGCGATCGCGAGCCCCTTCGAAGCGGCCGGCGACTGGGTCGCCGGCATCGGCGTGCGGCGCGATGAGCTCGATTCGCTGAGCGAGCAGAACGCGGAGCTTCGGGCGCGTCTCGCGGAGCTCGAGGAGGCCCGGCAGGAGAACGAGCGGCTCCGAGAGCTTGTGGAGTTCGCCGAGGAACGGCAGCTGACGAAGCTCGGTGCGCGCGTCATCGGCAAGCCGGCCACCCCGTGGGAGGGCGCTCTGCTCATCGACCGCGGATCGGCCGACGGCGTGGAGCCGGGCATGCCCGTGCTGGCCGCTCAGGGACTTGTCGGCCAGGTGTACGAGGTCTCAGAGCGCGTCGCGAAGGTGCGGCTCCTAACGGACCAACGAAGCGGTGTCGCCGCGATGGTGCAGTCGAGCAGAGTGCCGGGCGTGGTCCAGGGATCGGTCGAAGGCGCGCTCACGCTCGAGTTCGTGGCCGCGGATGCCGCGCCGGTCGTTGGGGACGTGGTCATCACATCGGGACTCGGCGGTGTGTACCCGAAAGGTCTCGTGATCGGTGACGTGACGGGCGTCGCCGAGCGACGCGGGGAGTTGTTCCCGAGGATCGACGTGGCGTCGCGGATCGACATCGATCGACTCGAGGAGGTGCTGATCCTGCTCGGCACCGTGTCGCAGGACGAGGCATCCGGGGGTGACGTCGAGTGAGTCGTGCATGGGCGAGCGCCGCGGCGCTGCTGGCCGCGTTCGTGCTCCAGGTCGTCATCGCACCCCATATCGCGCTGCTCGGCACCGTTCCGAGCTTCCCTGTGCTTGTGGTCATCACCCTTGCGCTCGTGGAGGGCCCGCGAGCGGGCGCGTGGTCCGGGTTCTTCGCTGGCCTGCTGCTCGATCTGCTCGGCACGCACCCCGTCGGCGCGTGGGCACTCGTGCTCACCGTCGTCGGCTACGTAGCGGGGATGGTGCAGGCGAACCTGTTCGCCGAGGGGTGGCTGCTGCCGGTGACCGTCGCGGTGATCGCCTCGGTGATGGCCGAGCTCGCGTACCTCATCGTGCTTATCATCCTCGGCACCGGTATGCCGCTGTGGTCATCCATCATTGCGGTGGTGCTTCCGCGAGGTGTATACAATACCGTTCTGGCCCTGCTGCTCTATCCGTGGTTGGCGCGCTTCTTGCGTCCTGACCAGGGAGTGAAGTCGTTCCGGCGCTTTGCCTGACGTTCGGGGAACGGGGCCGCTCGCGGCGCCCGTCGTTTGGAGTCGCACCGCATGATCACCTTCCGAGAAGAGCTCAAGTCTCGTTTCGCCGCACTCGGCATAACGGTGCTCGTGCTGCTTGCGGCGTTGCTGGTGAGGTTGTGGACGATGCAGGTGCTGTCGGGCGAGTCGTTCGCGGCACAGGCCGAGAACAACCGGGTCCGCGAGCTGTCGGTGAGCGCTCCTCGGGGCAGCATCTACGACCGCGACGGGCGGCCGCTCGTCACCAACCGCGCAGCACTCGCTGTGAGCATCGACCCGGCCGACTCTGAAGTACGGAGTCTGCTCGTGAGGCACCAGAGCGAGAGCAAGGACGACGACCCGACGCGCAAGGAGATCCAGGACGCGTTCGGTGAGGTCGCAACGATGCTCGGCATGTCTACGCAGGAGGTCTGGGAGAAGGTCTCAGACACGCGCGTGGAGGCCCTGCGCCCGCGGGTGATCGCCATCGACGTCCCGATCGACACTGTTTCTCAGCTCGCGGAGCGTCAGACGGAGTTCCCCTCGGTCCGTGTCGATGAGATCCCGGTGCGCGAGTACCCGAACGGCGAGCTGGCCGCGCACGTGCTCGGCTACACCGGCGAGATATCCGAGGAGGGTCTCGCCCAGGCGGACCCCCTCAGGGGTTACGAGCTCGGGGACATCGTGGGCAAGACCGGCGTAGAAGCCGAGTACGAGAGCGTGCTCCAGGGCGATAAGGGGTGGCGGCTGATCGAGGTGAACGCGTCGGGCGCTCCCCAGCGCGTGGTCAAGGAGCAGGCTCCCGTGCCCGGGCGTGACATCGTGCTCACGCTCGACCTCGACGTCCAGCGGGTCGCCGAGCAGGCATTGGCCGATGCCATCGACGAAGCACACCGTCAGGGCTATCCCAAGGCGGCCGCAGGCGCGGCGGTGGTCCTCGATGTGAAGACCGGGGGCGTGGTCGCTATGGCGAGCGCGCCGACCTACGACCCGACCCAGTTCCTCGGCGGCATCTCGCAGGCCGAATGGGAAGCGCTCACGTCGGAGGGCAGCGAGTACCCGCTCCAGAACCGCGCCGTGATGGGTGCGTACCCGGCGGCGTCCACGTTCAAAGCGGTGAGCGGCCTCGCAGGTCTCGAGTACGGCATCACCTATGAGAACAAGACGTACTACTGTGCCGGCAAGTGGACCGAGATGGGGGAGCAGTGGCCGAAGTGGTGCTGGAAGCGGAGCGGGCATGGCACGATCTCGTTCCGTACGGGCATCGAGGAGTCCTGCGACACCGTCTTCTACGAGATCGGATACGAGTTCTACAAACGCAAGCAAGAGGAGCTCCAGGCGTTCGCACGCTCGATGGGTCTCGGTGCCAAGACCGGTATCGACCTGCCGGGCGAGGTCTCCGGTCGCATCCCGGACGCGGCTTGGAAAGAAGAGTTCAATCGCGACTATCCCGAGTACCAGATGTGGCTCCCGGGAGACACAGTGAACATGGTCATCGGTCAGGGTGACATGCTCGTCACTCCGCTGCAGATGGCGGCCGTCTACGCGGCCATCGGCAACGACGGCGTGACCCTGCAGCCGCACGTGCTCTCCTCGGTCATGGACTCGGAGGGCGGCACGGCGCGAGCCTTCGAGCCTGTCGTGCTCGCGGATCCCGGTATCGACCCGGCAAACCTGGCGGTCATGCACCGCGCGCTCGTCGATGTGACCGAGGAGGGGACCGGGGCCGGGGCCTTCCGCGGTTTCGGGGCGACGGTCGCCGGCAAGACCGGTACCGCCGAGGTGTACGGCAAGGACGACTACGCGTGGTTCTGCGCGTACGCGCCGGCCGAGGACCCGCAGTACGCGGTGGCGATCGTGATCGAGCAGGGCGGCCACGGCGGCTCGACCGCCGGGCCCGCAGCGCGACAGATCCTGGCGGCCGCGCTCGACCTGCCGGTCGAGCGCGTCCACGCGACGGACCAGTCGAGGTGATGATGGACAAGGATCTCACGACACGCGTGCGGCACGCCGTGAACTTCCCGCTCGTGCTGTGGGCGATGGCGCTCGTCGTCTACGGGACGGTGATGGTCTACTCGGCTACCTCGGGCATGAGCTCCGGTGACGCGCTCATCAGACGCCACCTGCTCGGTATCGGCGTCGGACTGATACCGCTCGTCGTCGCGTGGGCATTCGATTACAAGCTGCTGAAGTCGTGGAGCGGTCCGCTCATGTTCGTGCTGGCGGTTCTCCTCATCAGCCCCCGGATACCGGGTCTCGGCTACGAGGCGGGCGGAGCGACCGCGTGGCTTCAGGTCTTCGGCGTCAGGCTTTTCCAGCCGTCTGAGCCTGCCAAGCTCATTCTTATCGCTGTGATGGCCTCTCTGATAGCAGAGTACAAGGGACGCATCGACAAGCCGCGCGACGTCGCCCGCATCATGGCGTACCTGGGGACCGCCCTCGTGCTGATCATGCTGCAGCCTGACCTGGGCACGGGGCTCATCTTCGTCGCCATCACGCTCGGCATGCTGCTCGTAGGCGGGTTGAAGGCCCGATGGTTCGCGGTCTTCGCGCTCATCGGCGTGATCGCTATCGGCGCGATCCTGCAGTTCGGTCTGTTGCAGGACTACCAGGAAGACCGGTTGCTCGTCTTCGTCGATCCGAGCCGCGACCCACAGGGAGCCGGGTACAACCTGGCACAGTCGCGTATCGCTGTGGGTTCCGGCGGCTTGACGGGACAGGGTCTGCAGTCGGGCACGCAGTCGAACCTGCACTTCCTGCCGGAGCGGCACACGGACTTCATCTTCGCGGTCCTGGGCGAGGAGCTGGGGTTTTTCGGCGCGGCGCTCCTGCTCGGACTCTATCTTGCCCTGCTGATCGCTGCGCTCGTGGTGTCAACCTCATCGCGCGACCTGTACGGGGCGCTCATAGCTGCGGGTATCATCAGCATGTGGACGTTTCAGGTGTTCGAGAACGTCGGCATGACGATCGGCATGATGCCGATCACCGGAATCCCGCTGCCGTTCATGAGTTTCGGCAGCTCCGCGATGGTGACGAACCTTGCGGCCGTCGGAATGCTGCTGTCCGTCTGGTCCCGGCGCTACGGGACCTGACGAGCGCGGCCGCTCGAGAGGAGGGGCGATGGCGCTGCCCGTGGACGTGCGTGACCTGCTGAAGGCCGGCGACCGCATCCGGAAGGACCGAGAGCAACCGGTTCGTTTGGCCATTGTCGTCGAAGTCGATGCGAGCGATGTTCTCATCGATGGGCTCCGTGACCGGATGAGACCGGCGACGTCCGCCGCCTCACTACAGATCGAGGTGGCCGAGCCCGGGAAGCCGATCGACTATCCCGAGTCGACCGATGCCGTGATCGCGGCGGTCGGCAGCGGCACGACCGGCATCGAGACCGCGCTCGCGCCCGCACGGGCTCGCCGCGTCCCGGTGGTGGCGGTCGCCTTGGGCGAACCCTCGACGGCCGATGTCCTGGCCGACCGGCTCCTCCAGCCGACGGCCGACCTGCTGGTCGACGACGATATCGCGCATCTTCTCGATGACGAGCTCGGCGACTGGCTGGTCGACTCGCTCGGGCACAAGCGCCTCGCGCTGGCGGCGAACTTCGGCTTCCTGCGCCGGGCGGTGGCCGAGGATGCGGTGCGCACCACGTCGTGGCAGAACGGCCTCGTCGGCGCGGTGGCGTTGATCCCCGGAGCGGACATGCCCATCATGACGGCGAACCAGGCCAAGATGCTGCTGCAGATCGCCGCCGCCTACGGCGAGCACCTGGGGCCGGAGCGCATCCGGGAGCTTGCGGCGATCGTCGGAGGGGGCTTCGCCTTCCGGGCGCTGGCGCGTCAGCTGCTGACGGCGGTCCCGGTGCTCGGTTGGGCCGTCAAGGGCGGCATCGGCTACGGAGGCACAGCGGCGATGGGCAAGGCGGCGATCGCGTACTTCGAACAAGGTGCTGATCTGGGCCAGGTGGCCCTTCGCCTGAAGGAGGAAGCGGGACAGCGCTTCACGGGCGCGCGGACCGGTCTATCGCAGCTGCCCCGAGCGGGAGCGTCGAGCGCTCTGGAGCCCGCGCAACAGCCCGCGCTGCCCGGGACGGAGCCCGGCGTCGATGGGTGATCTATGGCCGAGGGTCGAGCCGCTGCTCGCGGCTGTCGAACGGCCAGCCCGCTACATCGACCACGAGTGGGCCGCGCGTCACGACGCAGATGCCGCGTACCGCGCGGCGCTCGTCTATCCGGACACCTACGAAGTCGGGATGGCGAACCAGGCGCTTGCCATCCTCTACGACCGCCTGAACGGCATCGATGACGTCGCGGCAGAGCGGGCGTTCGTGCCCTGGAGGGACATGATCCAGGCGATGCGAGCGTCGGATGTGCCGCTGTTCACGCTCGAGTCGTGCCGACCGCTTGCCGAGTGCGATCTGATCGGCATCACGCTGCCGTACGAGCTTACCTACACCAACGTCCTCGAGGTGCTGGATCTGGCCGGCATCCCGGTGCGTTCCGCCGATCGCAGTGACGGACATCCGCTCGTCATCGGCGGGGGACCGTGCGCGTACAATCCCGAGCCGGTCGCGCCGTTCTTCGACGCGATCCTCATCGGCGACGGCGAGGACGCCGTGCTCGATATCGTGAGCGTGCACCGTGCGGCCCTGGCGGCCGGCATGAGCCGAGAAGCGACGCTCAAGCGTCTCGCCAGCATACAGGGCGTCTACGTCCCGTGTCTCTACGAGCAGGCGAAAGACGGCGTTGTCGCCGCAGCGGCGGGGGCGCCGGAGCGGGTCGTCAAGAGCGTGGTCCCGGACCTGGATGCCGTGCGCTCGCCGGTCTGCCCGGTCGTTCCGTTCATGGACGTCGTGCACGACCGGGCGACCGTCGAAGTCCTGCGAGGATGCTCGCGTGGCTGCCGGTTCTGCCAGGCGGGTATGGTCTATCGGCCGACGCGTGAACGCTCCGCTGACCATATCGTCCGCGACGCGCTCGCGGCGCTCGAGTGCACGGGCCACGAGGAGGTCTCGCTGACGTCGCTCTCGACCGCGGACCACGCGAGTCTCGAGGAGGTGCTGCGCCGTCTGTCTCGGCGGCTGGGGGGAAGCGGGGTCTCGCTCTCGCTGCCGTCGCTGCGGGTCGATGCCTTCTCGCTCGGCATGGCTCGCCTGCTCGGTGGCGGTCGCAAGGCGGGGCTGACGTTCGCGCCCGAGGCCGGCACCCAGCGATTGCGCGACGTCATCAACAAGAACGTCACCGAGGCGGAGCTTCTCGAGACGATCGACCGTGCGTTCCGTGCCGGTTGGCGGCGTGTGAAGCTGTACTTCATGATCGGGTTGCCGACAGAGACCGACGAAGACGTTCGCGGCATCGGGGCGCTCGTCGGGCGGGTGCTTGCCGCCGCGCGCGAGGCGACGCCGGCCGACCAACGCGGCGGTGTCAGGGTGGGTGTCTCGGTGTCGACGTTCGTCCCGAAGGCGCACACGCCCTTCCAGTGGGAGCCGCAGATCCCGCTCGAGGAGGTCGGGCGTCGCCACGGCATCCTGCGCGAGGCGATGCCGCACAAGGGCGTCGACCTCTCCTGGCACGACCCGGACGCGTCCTTTCTCGAAGGGGTTCTAGCGCGAGGCGGCCGAGAGGTCGCCGACGTCATCGAAGCCGCGTGGCGGGCCGGTGCGGTGTTCGACGCGTGGAGCGAGGAGTTCGACCTCGGAATCTGGCTCGACGCGATGGCTCGGTGCGGGGTTGACGGAACGGGGCTCGCGAACGAACCGAGGGGCCCTGATCGACCTCTGCCGTGGGACCACATCGACACCGGTCTTGCGCGACGCTTCCTGCTCTCGGAGCGTGAGCGGGCATACTCGGGAGTGATCACCGAGGACTGCACCTTCACGGATTGCACCGGTTGCGGGGTGTGTCCGTCGCTTGGCGTGGACATCCGGCTGTCGGGGGTGCGCCGTGGCTGACGAGCAGTTCCGCCTCCGCGTCCGCCACGCCAAGGGCGGCAGGTTGCGCTTCCTGTCCCACCTTGAGCTGACGCGCGCGTGTGAGCGATCGGTGAGGCGTGCAAGCTTGCCGTTCTCAGTCACCCAGGGCTTCAATCAGCGGATCAAGATGGCATTCGGCCCCGCGCTGCCGGTGGGCACTGGGAGCACAGGAGAGTACTATGATGTGTGGCTGGATTCGTACGTGCCTGCCGAGGAGGTCCTGGCGCGCCTGACCGGTACGACGCCCGAGCTCATCGGGCCCGCAGAAGCGGCGTTCGTGCCGCTCAGGGCACCCTCTCTGGCGGCGGCGCTTACGATCGCCCGGTATGACGTGATTCTGGAAGGAGGTGAGCGCGCCGCCGACGCGCTCGAATCTGAGCTCGGTGCCGTGGTCGCGAACGGGACGTTCGCGGTCGAGCACAAGGGCAAGAGCAAGGTTTTCGATCTCACACGCACGCTCCCGAAGGAGCCGCAGGTGCGATCGGTCGAAGGACGTACCGTCGTCGAAGTGACGACGAGGATGGGCGAGCACGGCTCCCTACGTCCGGATGCCCTGGTGGTAGCGGCTCTCGAACGCTCGCGGTTGGGTGCGACGGTCATGTCGGTCACGCGGACCGGCCTGTTCATCGAGGACGGGGACGAGTTCCGCGCGCCGATCTGACGGCGGTCGCGGCATATGGGGGACATCATCCGCGAGATGCTCATCTCGCACGATTCGCAGGAGACGCGTGTCGCGCTCCTTGAGGACCGACGGCTCGTCGAGCTCTACATCGAGCGGCCCAAGAAGAGCGTGGTCGGCAACGTCTACCTCGGCAAGGTGCGGGACGTGCTGCCCGGCATGCAGGCCGCGTTCGTGGACATCGGCCTGGAGAAGAACGCGTTCCTGTACGTGGACGAGGTCGTGGCGCCCGAGGATGCCGAGAATGTCCCGCGCCGCGACATCCAGCACCTGCTCAAGCCGGGTCAGCAGGTCATGGTGCAGGTCCTCAAGGACCCGATGGGCACGAAAGGCGCGCGCGTAACCACCGAGATAACCCTGCCCGGCCGCTTCGTGGTGCTCATGCCGTTCTCGCGCTTCGTCGGCGTCTCGCGCAAGCTGCCTGAGCCCGAGCGGGACCGCCTGCACGATCTCGTTGCGTCGCTGGTGCCGCCCGACGCGGGAGCGATCGTGCGCACGGCGGCCAATGGTGCTTCGGAGGCCGAGGTCAGGAGCGACATCGAGTTCCTGTTGCGACTGTGGAAGCGCGTGCAGACGCAGGCGCACCAGGGTCTGGCGCCCGAGGTCGTCTACACCGAGATGGACTTGGCACTCCGCATGGTCCGCGACGCGTTCAGTGAAGAGCACCGACGGTTGCTCGTGGACGACAAGCGGCTGTACGAGAAGGTCGTGTCGTTTCTGAAGAAGACGTCCCCGAAGCTCGTGAAGCGGGTCTCGTACTACCGTGACCGGACGCCGCTCTTCGACTCCCATAACCTGCAGCCAGACATCGATCTGGCGACGCAGCGCGTCGTGCCGCTCCCGAGCGGCGGTCACATCACGATCGACAAGACGGAGGCGCTCACCGCGATCGACGTGAACACGGGGCGGTACGTCGGGAAGAAGAACCTCGAGGACACGATCGTGAAGACGAACCTGGAGGCGGCCGAGGAGGCCGTTCGGCAGATGCGCCTGCGCGACATCGGCGGGATCATCGTGATCGACTTCATCGACATGGAGAACGCCGAGAACCGCGCGCAGGTCTTCTCGGTGCTCAATGCCCACCTGGAACGCGATCGCACCAAGACACGCGCGATCGAGATCTCCCGGCTGGGGCTCGTGGAGATGACGCGCAAGAACGTGACCGACGGCCTCTTCGAGGTCCTCACGGACGTGTGCCCTCGCTGCGACGGCACCGGGCGCGTGATGTCGGGGACATCCCGGCGCATCGCCGCAGAGCGCCGCATGCGCGAGATCCTGCTTTCGGGCAAGTCGTCGGCATACCTGTTCGGTCTCAACCCGCAGACGTACGAGCTCGTGATGGCACCAGGGACGAACGCGCTTGCGCAGCTGCGCGCCGAGTCGGGCAAGCATGTAGCGGTGATAGCCGAGGAGGACTGCGGTCCCACCGAGGTACGGGTGCTGATAGAGGGTCGGCCGGGCAGCGAAGGCGGGGCATAGGCCATCGTGGCCACGCCCGGGGCCGTTGACGCTGCTCAACCCCTGTGTTAGCATTCTCCCTCGCGTGATTTTCCCTTCAGGAACTGGAGCCGGTAGATGTATGCAGTCGTAGCGAGCGGCGGCAAGCAGGAGAAAGTCGAGCAGTCCGCCACCGTCGTCGTCGAGAAGATCGACGCCGAGGTCGGGGACATCGTCGAGCTTCCCGTCGTTCTGATCGCCGATGGCGAGACGCTCCTCGCCGGGGCCGAGGCGCTTTCGGGCGCGTCGGTGACCGCGCGTGTCGTTGAGCACTTCAAGGGCGACAAGCAGATGATCTTCAAGTTCAAGCGCCGCAAGGGGTACAAGCGCACCAAGGGCCATCGCCAGTGGCAGACGACGCTCGTGATCGAGGAGATCTCAGTGAAGGGCGGGGCGAAGAAGCCCGCCGCCAAAGCTGAGAAGCCCGCCGCCAAGGCCGAGAAGCCGGCAGCCAAGGCTGAGAAGCTTGCCGCCAAGGCCGAGAAGCCTGCGGCAGTCGACGTCGCGGCTGAGCCCGGCCAGTGCGAGGCGCTCAAGGCTGACGGGTCCCAGTGCCAGAACAAGGCGAAGGAAGGCTCCAAGTACTGCGGCGTTCACGCCAAGAAGTACGAAGGCTAGACCGTACCGGTCGCGTCGAAGAGCAGGGTGACTGAAGATGGCTCATAAGAAAGGTCTGGGTTCCACCAAGAACGGTCGCGACTCCAAGGCGAAGCGCCTTGGTGTCAAGCGGTTCGCCGGTCAGACCGTGACGGCGGGGTCCATTCTCGTACGGCAGCGCGGCACGCGGCTGAAGCCCGGGACCAACGTCGGGCTCGGCAAGGATGACACGCTGTTCGCCAAGGTCGACGGTGTCGTCGAGTTCACGCACGGCAAGGACCGGCGTGTGCACGTGCACCCGGTGCAGGGCTGACAGGCCCACGAAGCTGCAGCGTTCGACTTCGAAGGCCCCCCACGGACCGTGGGGGGCTTCTTCGTCTCCCCCGTCCATCTCGTATGATGATGAGCGGGAGCAGAGGAGCCGCTATGTTCGTCGATGAGGCAACGATACACGTGAAGGCGGGGAACGGCGGCGCAGGCTGTGCGTCGTTTCGCCGAGAAGCGCATGTTCCCAAGGGCGGGCCCGACGGAGGTGACGGCGGTCGTGGTGGTGACGTCGTGCTCGAGGCCGACCAGAGCCTCTCTACCTTGCTCGACTTCCACTATCGCCGCCACTTCAAGGCCCAGCGCGGCACGCACGGGAAGGGCTCTCAGCGCGACGGCGCGGAGGGGGAGGACCTCGTGCTTCGCGTGCCGGTGGGGACGGTCGTGCGCGACAAGGAGACGGGCGAACTCATCAGCGATCTCTCCCATCACGGCCAGCGCGTGGTGGTGGCGCGCGGCGGCCGCGGCGGCCGCGGGAACCGCCACTTCGTGACGCCGACGCGCCGGGCGCCTTCGTTCGCCGAGCTCGGTGAGCCTGCCGAGGAGCGCTGGATCGACCTCGAACTCAAGCTGCTTGCCGATGCCGCTCTGGTGGGATTGCCGAGCGTCGGCAAGTCGTCGCTGATCGCGCGCATGAGCGCGGCGCGTCCCAAGGTTGCGGACTACCCGTTCACGACCCTTGTCCCGAACCTCGGCGTCGTCGGTGCCGGCGAGCGGTCGTTCGTCGTCGCCGACGTGCCCGGGCTCATCGAGGGCGCCAGTGAAGGCGCGGGACTCGGACATGCGTTCCTGCGTCACATAGAGCGCACGGCGCTCATCTTGCACGTGGTCGATCTTTCCGGCGGATGGGAGCAGCGCGATCCGGTCGCCGACATCGCCGTGATCGACGCCGAGCTGGCCGCGCACGCCGAGGAGTTGGCCGATCGCCCGCAGATCGTGATCGGGAACAAGGTCGATGCCGAGGGAGCACGCGAGGCGTCCGAGCGCGTGGCAGTATGGGCCGAGGAGGCCGGACGACCGTACTTCGCGGTCTCAGCCGCGACCGGCGAGGGCATCGATGCCATGGTTCGCGCCGTAGGGGAGCGCGTCCACGCCGTGCGCGAGGAGGCGGCGGCAGCGGAGCCCACGTACGAGGGCGTGTACGTCTACGAGCCAGCCGACGAGCGGACCATCACGGTCACACGCCAAGGCTCTCACGAGTACGTGGTGACCGGCGGGACGATCGAGCGCATGGTCATCATGACGGACATGAACAACGAGGATGCCGTCGCCTACCTGCAGCAGCGCCTCGCGCGAGCCGGCGTGGAGGATGCGCTGCGCGCCGCCGGTGCCCGCGACGGGGACACGATCACCATCGGCCCTGTATCATTCGAGTTCGAGACGACCGGCACAGGGGACACGTCCGATGGCTAAGCGCGTGATCGTCGTCAAAGTTGGCAGCTCCACGGTGACCGGACCGGACGGTCAGATCGACCGCGCGTACCTGCGCGGCCTGGTCGGCCAGATCGCCACCGTGGTCGAGGGCGGCGACCGGGTCGTGCTTGTCACGTCGGGCGCGATCGCGGCCGGCCTTGAGGCGCTCGGCCTCGACGGTCGACCGACCGACATGCCCACGCTACAGGCGACCGCGTCGGTGGGCCAGGTCCGCCTTGTCGAGACGTACGGCGCGCTCTTCGCCGAGCGTGGGCTGACCGTCGGCCAGGTGCTGCTGACCCGGCAGGATACCGGCCATCGTCAGCAGTACCTGAACGCGTGTCACACGCTGCTACGACTTCTGGAGCTCGGCATCGTCCCCGTGGTGAACGAGAACGACACGACCGCGGTCGACGAGATCCGGATGGGGGACAATGATCAGCTCGCGGCACTGGTGTCGCTCATGGTCCATGCGGATCTCGCGATCCTGCTGACCGACATCGACGGGTTCTACTCGGCGGATCCGCGCACGAGCACCGACGCGCGGCTGATCGAGCGGATCGAGGACTTGAGCGACGACGTCGTTGCGGTGGCCGGCGGGCCGGGAAGCGCGGTCGGCTCGGGCGGTATGACCACCAAGCTCGAGGCCGGCCGGATGCTCATGAAGGCCGGCGTGCCCATGGTGATCTGCGACGGGCGCCGACCCAACGTCGTCGTGGATGCGGTGGCGGGCGTGCCGGTGGGAACCCTGTTCGCGAGCGGCGAGAGCGCGGTCAAAGCGCGCAAGCTGTGGATCGCCTACGGGGGACGTCCGGCCGGTTCCATCACGATAGACGATGGCGCGAGGGACGCGCTATGCTTGCGGGGCGGTAGCCTGCTCCCGGCCGGAGTGATCGACGTGACCGGGAGTTTTGTCATAGGGGACGCAGTGACCGTGGTCGATGGGAGCGGGACGGCCATCGCGCGCGGTATCGCGGGCATGTCCGCCGCAGACCTTCGCAAGGTCAAAGGCCTGAAGACGGCCGAGATAGCCGAGGTGCTACCGGCGTGGGAGGGCGAGGAAGTCGTCCACCGCGACCAGCTGGTCATCCTATGACGTACCGGCAGACGGACGGATGAAGGGACAGCGCACATGTCCGAAGTGACCATGCTCGCCACGCGTGCGCGCGAAGCAGCCACGGCGTTGGCCACGACCTCGACGGAACAGCGCAACCGGGCGCTTCTGGCGATGGCCCACGCGCTGATCGCCAAGCAGGACGAGATCCTCTCGGCCAATGCCGCCGACGTCGAGTCGGCCCGCCAGAAGAACACTCCTGCGCCGCTTGTCGACCGGCTCGAGCTCAACCCGCAGCGGCTCAAGGCCATCTCAGAGGCGCTCAAGAGCCTTTCGGTGCTCCCGGACCCTATCGGCGAAGTGGTGGCGGGCTCCCGTCTCGCGAACGGCATCTGGCTGCAGCAGGTGCGCGTGCCGATGGGCGTCGTTGCGATGATCTACGAGGCCCGGCCGAACGTGACAGCCGACGCTGCCGGGCTGTGCATCAAGACCGGCAACGCGGTCATCTTGCGCGGCGGCTCCATGGCGGTCCGCTCGAACCTGGCGCTTACCAGGGTCCTCTCTGCCGCAGCGGTGGGCGCCGGTCTTCCGGACGGCTGCATCCAGTCGGTGGAGTCCACCGAGCGTGAGGCTGCCGAGGAGCTCATGGGACTGCACGGCATGATCGACGTGCTGATCCCGCGCGGAGGCGCGGGTCTGATCAAGAGCGTCGTCGAGAACGCGAAGGTGCCGGTCATCGAGACCGGTGTCGGGAACTGCCATGTCTACATCCACGAGACCGCCGACGCGGCCATGGCGCGACGCATCGCGGTCAACGCCAAGGTCCAGCGTCCGGGCGTGTGCAATGCGGCGGAGACGCTGCTGGTCGACTCGGCTATCCACGAACGCGTGCTGCCCTCCATCCTCAAGGAGCTCGAGGAGCACGGCGTCACGGTCTTCGGCGACGAGAAGACGCGCGCGCTCGGCGCGATCATGCGCATCCAGCCTGCCACCGAGGAGGACTGGGCCACCGAGTACCTCGACCTGAAGATCGCCGTGAAGGTGGTCTCCGGTCTGGATGAGGCCATACGGCACATCAACACGTACGGGACCAAGCACAGCGAGGCCATCGTCACCGAGGACTACATGGCAGCGCGTCGCTTCCTGAACGAAGTGGACGCCGCGGCCGTGTACGTGAACGCCTCCACCCGGTTCACTGACGGTGGCGAGTTCGGTCTGGGTGCCGAGATCGGCATCTCGACCCAGAAGCTGCATGCGCGCGGGCCGATGGGACTGACCGCGCTGACGACGACGAAGTACATGGCGATGGGGAGCGGACAGATCCGCGAGTGAGGAAGCAGCAGCGTATCGGGATCATGGGCGGGACGTTCGACCCGATCCACTACGGTCACCTCGTCACCGCCGAAGAGGCGCTCGTCCAGTTCAACCTGGACAGTGTCGTGTTCATGCCTACCGGTCGCCCGGTCCGCAAGACCCATCGTGTGGTCACGCCTGCTGAGCACCGCTACCTCATGACGGTCATCGCCACGGCGTCGAACCCCGACTTCTCGGTCTCGCGGATGGAGATCGACCGGCCCGGGCCGACGTACACGGTCGACACCATGCTCCAGTCGCGCGAAACGCTCGGCGCGAGCGCTGAGCTCTACTTCATCACCGGCGCCGACGCGGTGTGGGAGATCCTCACGTGGAAGGACACCGAGCGGCTGCGCGACACGTGCACGTTCATCGCCGCGACGCGACCCGGTTACGACCTGGGCAAGTTCCGCGAGGAGGGTCTGGCCGAGGGACTCGAGCTCGAGTTCATGGAGGTCCCGGCGCTTGCCATATCGTCGACCGACATCCGGGCGCGCGTGATGCAGCGCCGCCCGATCCGCTACCTGTTGCCCGAAGCGGTCGCGTCCTACATCACCAAGAACCGCCTGTACAAGGACGGCGACGATGGCGTTGCCTGAGTGGGAGACCATGCGATCCGCCCTGGAAGCGCGCCTTTCGCGCGAGTCGTACGCGCACTCCGTGAGGGTCGCCGAGACGGCAGGTCTCCTCGCCGCGACATACGACGCCGACGTGGCCGCGTGCCGCGCCGCGGCGCTGCTGCATGACTGGTGTCGCGACGTCCCTCATGCCGCCCTGATCGACCGTTCCGAGGCCGCCGGGCTGCCCATCGGGCCGGTCGAGCGCTGCTGCCCCTACTTGCTGCACGCGCCGCTCGGAGCTTACGAGGCGGCCGAGGCGTTCCCCGGGCTCGATGAGCGAGTCGTCTCGGCCATAGCCGCTCACACCTACGGCGCCGAGGACATGGACGCCATCGCGCGCGTGGTGTACATCGCCGACGGCATCGAGCCGGCGCGCGAGTGGGAAGGCGTGGACGCGCTTCGAGCCGACATCGGGATCGTGGACCTGGGCGAGCTCTTCGCGACTGCGTACAGCAGGGCCGTTCGTCACCTTCTCGAACGGAGACGGCCGCTGCATCCTGTGACGGCAGCGGTCTGGAACCGCTTTGTGGCGGTCGAACCGCGATGAGCCGCCGCAGCCGCAAGGACCGTGCCGGCGAAGGCGCGCTGGGGACTCCGGCCGAGCAGGGCTCGGATTATCCCCGCCGCCGCACGCACGTCGAGCGCGAGCCTCATGAGGTGATGGCGACCGGATACCGGACGAGCCGACGGTCTTCGAAGGCGGGCAAGAGAGCGCGCAAGAACGCCAAGTCCGAGCGGAGGAAGGCCGAGGTCGCCCAGCGTGTGCGGCAGACCGGCGTGCGCATCGCGCGCGGAGCCGTCGTCGGCCTCGGGGGCGCGGTCGTGCTCGTGCTCGTGCTCTTCCTCGTCGCCACGGGCATCAACGCGGCGGCACGGTGGTGGGCGGAGCGCCAGGCGGCCGAGGAGACCTCGCCGGAGGCGATCAAGGAGCGTGCCAAGGAGAACCTGCTCATCATCGGCACCGGCGAGAACCAGGGGGCTGACTTCCTTGCCGTGCGCCTCGACCGCGACAACGAGCAGATCCTCGGCATCGCCATCCCGGACGGCGCTTTCATGGAGGTCCCCGGTCAGGGATTCGAACGCGTCGGCGACAGCCTGCGCGCCGGCCCGGAGGTCTCGCTCGCGACGATCTCGAACTATCTCTCGGTGCCGTTCGAGAAGTAC